>RRZU010291126.1_pt1 | contig 47401 bp, 52 predicted proteins | sample 2165561 | NCBI WGS metagenome assembly RRZU01 (sample SAMN10456909, study PRJNA506462) | wastewater metagenome | isolation source: wastewater sludge | place: USA: Moscow, Idaho | reverse complement strand
GCGAATACTACTACGAATAAGGAAACACCACCTAAAGTAAGAACTGCACAAGAGATAACGATCGAAGCGATAGCGAATTTAGCACCTAACCATTTTGTTAATACGATAGCGATTGACTTAGCAGCGCCAGTCGTTTCCATCATATTACCGAAAATAGCGGATAACATAAATGCTGGGAACCAAGTTTTGACGAAGCCAACTAAACCTGTCATATAAGGACCCATATAGGTTGAGATAATATCTAAACCACCTGTGAATGCTACAACTGCAGCACATAGAGGTGCAACCCAAATAATTGAATAACCCTTAAGAGCCAAATACATTAATAGGCCTAAACCTAAGAATATACCAAATAAACTTAACATTTCTTTCTCCTTTTAAGTTGGCGTCAGCTTACGCTGCAGTCCAACCTCCATCAATTGTCATTGTTGAACCAGTAATCATTGAAGCTTCATCTGTGCATAAGAATTTAACAACACTAGCAACTTCATTTGGTTGTAATAATTTCTTAACAGCCGCTTTTTGTAACATGATCTTGGATACAACTTCTTCTTCAGAAATTCCATGCGTTGCAGCTTGAGCAGCAATTTGTTTGTCTACAAGTGGAGTTTGCACATAAGATGGGCAAATAGAGTTAACAGTAATTCCTAATGGACCGCCTTCTAGAGCAGCTGTTTTTGTTAAACCGGAAAGACCGTGTTTAGCAGAAACGTAAGCGGATTTAAATTCAGAAGCAACTAAACCATGGATGGAGTTAAGATTGATAACACGACCCCATTTATTTGCTTTCATAAATGGCCAAGAATAACGAGTTAGTAAGAATGGAGCAGTTAACATCAAGTTGATCATGAAATCCCATTTATCTTCAGGGAAATCTTCAATTGGAGAAACTGTTTGGATACCAGCAACGTTTACTAGAATATCAACTTTTTCGAAAAGACGTGCTGTAACATCAACAACATTTTTGCAATCTTCGCGTTTGCTAAGATCCGCAACGACATATTCAGAACCTAATCTTTCGCAATGTGCTTTTAGTTGAGCTTCATTGATGTCAACCATTACCACTTTTGCTTGTTCAGCTACGAACATTTCCGCGATTGCTAAACCAATACCACTTGCGGCACCTGTAACGATGCACACTTTATCTTTTAACATTATTGACCTCCTATATTGTACTTTGTTAAAAGTCTATGATTAATAGATCAAATCTATTAAACTTCCATATTTTTTAAGTCTTCCGCAATAATCAGAGTTGGCTCTGTTACAGCTTGGACTTCTTCAACGGTAAACTCAGGATTGATTTCTTTTAGAACTAATCCATTTTCAGTGACTTCCATAACCCCCATTTCAGTCACAATCAAGTTTACTTCATTCGCAGCCGTTAGAGGGAGTGTACAGTGTTTAAGAATTTTTACACTTCCTTTAGCGGTGTGTTCCATCGCAACGATAACTTTACGTGCTCCAGAAATTAAATCCATTGCACCACCCATACCAGGAACCATTTTCCCAGGAATCATGTAGTTCGCAATATTTCCCTTTTCGTCCACTTGTAGAGCACCTAAGACCGTTAAGTCTACATGACCTCCACGAATGATACCGAAGGATGTTGCACTATCGAAGAATATTCCACCTGTTTTAATGGTTACAGGTTTACCCCCTGCATTGGTGATATATGGATCAAGGTTTTCTTCACTTGGAGTAGGACCTAACCCAACGAATCCATTTTCAGATTGGAACATAACAGCTTTATCATGAGGAACATAGTTCGCTACCAATGTTGGTAAACCAATTCCTAAGTTAACTACATCTCCATCGTGTAATTCTTTCGCAACACGTTGAGCAATATATTCTTGTACAAATTGCTTATCCATCTTAGCGAGTTCCTTTCACAATGTAATTCACAAACACACCTGGTGTTTCAGCGATATCTGGATTTAATGCTTCTTCAGAGTATTCAAGAACTTCAACGATGGTTGTTGTTGCGGCACCAGCCATAACTGAATTAAAGTTCTGAGCTGCACCATGGTAGACTAGATTTCCATATTTATCAGCTTTGTGAGCGAAGATTAATGCGAAATCAGCTTTGAGTGGTTTTTCAAGTAAATACTTAACACCATCAATCTCAACAACTTCTTTACCTTCTTGAACGATTGTTCCAACTCCAGTACGAGTTAGGAATCCACCTAATCCATAACATGAACAACGAATTTGTTCTGCTAATGTTCCTTGTGGAGTCAAGATGACTTCAGTTTCACCTTCCATCATTTGACGACCCGTTTCTTTGTTTGTGCCAATGTGAGATGCGATTACTTTGCTAAATTGTTTATTAACAACTAACTTACCTACTCCACTATCCACAAATCCACTATCATTACAGATCAACGTGAGGTTCTTAGTGCCTTTAGCGACTAATGCGTCAATTAGGTTGTGAGGGGCTCCAACACTAAGAAACCCACCGATCATTAATACATCACCATCTTTAATTTTGGAAACTGCTTCTTCGATACTAATTAGTTTATTCATTGTAGTTCCTATCTTTCAACAATCATCGATATACCTTGTCCACCGCCGATACAGAGTGTTGCTAAACCTGTTTTAGCATCACGCTTAATCATTTCATGAATCAAAGTAACTAAGATACGAGCCCCACTAGCACCAATTGGGTGGCCTAATGCAATTGCTCCTCCATTAACATTTACGATATCGGTATTCAATTCTAAGTCCTTCACAACACTAAGTGCTTGAGCCGCAAATGCTTCGTTTGCTTCTACTAAATCAAGATCGCTTACAGTTAATCCAGCTTTTGCTAATGCTTTCTTAGTTGAAGGAATTGGTCCACAACCCATAATTTCAGGTGCGATACCAGCAGATGCATATGATTTAACAACCACTAATGGTTTTAATCCTAATTCGTTTGCTTTTTCTTCACTCATTAAGACAAATGCAGCAGCGCCATCATTAATCCCTGAAGAGTTCGCTGCTGTCACAACACCATCTTTTTTGAATGCTGGACGAAGTTTTGCTAAACCTTCGAGAGTCGTATTCGGTTTTGGATATTCATCGGTATCAATTACAAGCGCATCCCCTTTTTTCTGAGGAATAACGATTGGAACGATTTCATCTTTAAATTTACCATCCGCAATTGCCTTAGCCGCTCTTTGTTGGCTGGTAACTGCGAATTGATCGAGTTGTTCACGTGTGAATCCATATTTTTCTACAATATTCTCAGCGGTAATTCCCATGTGATAATTATTAAATACATCGGTTAGACCATCGTATACCATTGTATCGACAAGAGATGCATTCCCCATACGTTGACCCCAACGAGCACTAGGAACAACATAAGCAGATTGGCTCATATTTTCTGTTCCACCAGCTACGATAATGTCTGCGTCCCCATTTGAAATGGATTGTACAGCGAGCGCAACCGTTTTAAGTCCAGATCCACATACTTTGTTTACTGTGAATGACGGAACTTCAATTGGAAGACCTGCAAGAACTGAAACTTGTCTTGCCACGTTTTGGCCTAAACCTGCAGATAAAACATTCCCAAAAATTAATTCTTCAACTTGATTTGCTTGAATATTAGCTCTACTTATGGCTTCTTTGACAACGGCTGTTCCAAGTTCAACTGCACTTACATCTTTGAAAGCTCCTCCAAAGGATCCAATTGCGGTACGAACGGCTGAAACAATGACTACATTTCTCATTTTATTCTCCTTTTAGTAAATATTATGATAATTAAAGCGCTTACACTTTTATTTAACAAGATAGTCAACATTTTGTGAAATATGTATATTTTATAACTTGTATAAGTTTTACTTATAGTCTAAGATATATTTAAGGAACTTAAATTATGGACATTACACAACTAAAGTATTTTGTTTGTATTGTAGAAAGCGACTATAATCTTTCAGCCGCATCTAAAAAGCTACATATTTCTCAACCTGCATTGACACAATATATACGTAAATTCGAAGATGAAGAAGGAATTGAGCTTTTCACCCGTATGAGTGGGCGTTTAAATGGTCTTACAGTAAGTGGTGAAAATTTCTATTCAAACGCAAAAATTGTAATTGAACAATATAATACGATGTATAAAGAATTACATGAGAATTCAAGTAGTATTAAAGGAACTGTAACCATCGGAATTCCTCCTTTAGTTCTTACCGTTTTATTTACAGAATATCTAGCTCAGATTATTCGATTAAACCCAACCATTCGATTTAATATCGTGGAAGAAGGCGCGTATGAACTTAGACGTAAACTTCTACTTCATGAAATAGATTTTGTTGTTATCTTACAACCAACAAATTTAAATAATCAAATATACGCAGAAGATATTATTCATAAAGATCAATTGACAGCTTTTATGTGTCATAAGAATAAACTCTCTAAAAAAGAAAAGATTCAATGGAAGGATTTGGATCATGCAAGTTTAGCGATTTTCAACGAAACATTTATGATCCATCATCAACTAATAAAGAAATTTGAGACAGAGAGTATCAAACCTAATATAGTTCTTTCATCATCCTTGTGGGATTTTTTACTTGAATCAACACGTTCAAGTAATTACATTACAATTTTACCTGCGCCAATTCATAATCATATACGTTTTGATGGAATCGTTGAGAAGCAATTTGAACAACCCATTTACTGGCATGTCGTTTTAGCGTATCCAATTAAAACGCATTATAATAGAATTGAACGATATGTTAGAAAGAGCATGCATGATTTCTTCATCGAGAATAAACCAATCAAACCAATTAACCAGAGTGAATAACACTCAAAAGGACTATTATGAACTACCAACGATTATCCAAGGAAGCATTGATTCGTCGAATAGAGCAATTAGAACGATTAAATCTAGAACTTTTCAGAGAGAACGATTCAACACTTACTTTTGCATGGTCAGGTAACTTAGGACAATGGTATCTTGATTTCATTACAGGTGAGGTAAGTTATAATCGATTAAAGGTTGAAATTTTAGGGTACTCACAAGATGATATTCCTAATCCTGTACCTTATTCTTTTTTTACCTCATTAATACATCCTGATGATTATTTACCCGTTATGAAGAATATGAAAGATCATATGGATAATCTTACGAATGTCTACGAGGTAGAATATCGAATAAAAGCCAAAGACGGAACCTATAAATGGTTTTATGATCGTGGAAAAGTAACACAACGTGATAAAAATAATCAAGCCGTACTTGCGGCTGGAATCGTTTTTGATATTACCCAGAAAAAACTAAACGAAATGAGATTGATTGAAGAAAAGAAGAAATTAATAACTGAATCATTTACTGATCCTCTTACTGGAATCCTTAATCGAAGAGCAATCCTTGAAGAACTTTCACAACGAATGAATCATCATTTATATGACTTTGAACATCTATCGATCTTGATGTTGGATATTGATTTCTTTAAGAAGATTAATGATAACTATGGTCATATTGTTGGGGATAAAGTCTTAATCAAAGTATCGGAAATCATAAGCCAATTAATTCGTGGATTTGATACCGTTGGCCGATTTGGAGGAGAAGAATTTCTCGTAATTTTGCCCAATACGAATAGTGAGAATGCATATAAAGCTGCTGAAAGAATTCGCAAAAAGATTGAAGAAACTGAATTTGATGATATTGAACATTTAACCGTAAGTATAGGTTTTACTTCATATGCGGATGAATCAATAGAAAGCCTCATTAACAAAGCTGATCAGAATTTGTATGAAGCAAAAAGAACTGGAAGAAATAAAGTAGTTGGTAACCCTCAATAAGAGGGTTTTTTATTTATAATTTAATTATTTTAATTAAATTATTAATTTTATTAATTTATATATTGACATAATATATTAGTGAGTTAATATATAGGTGAGGAGGCTTTATGAGAAAAACACAACAAAAACACTTTGATTCAGATATTAAGAATATATATTCACCGAAGAAAAGTCTCAACTCTGCAATTCATTTTATAAAATCTGGTTTCTTGAATTTAATTTTTAATAGAGATCAGGAAATAAAAGAATACATCCATTCTAATGAAACAACCCTAAATCAATATTTAGAAGTTATACCAACAGATATGAATGTACAAGAATCGATGATGATCGTTGATGAGTTAAATATTCTACACACGCTAATGCATTAAAACTAATACATAATGAATGATTGCATTGTTTAAATTAAAAGAGGACATCGTATGAAAAGAAAGATAAAGATACTTATTGATGCAGAAGGTAGAAAGATAAATTTACCGAAAATTAGCTTTAAAACTGCTATTCGATTTGTTCGATTAGGTCTTTGGGGAACCAGTTTCTCAAAGGATAAAGAAGCGACTGAGTTTATTAAAGCAAATAAAGATGTGATTATTCAGTTTTTAGAAACTATGGCCATGGAAATGAATGACGAAGAACCGTTCACATTAGTGGATATTCAATCAAAAGATGCGATCATAAAGATCGAAATCATCTAAGGAGGATTTATGAGAAAAGAAGTAATTGGTACATGTCCAGTTTGTCAGAATTCACTTTTGGCAACACGCTTAAGTTGTAATGTATGTCATACAGAAATTACTGGAGAATTTGAGTTATCGAGATTTAGCTATCTCAATAAAGAAGAACTCAATTTTGTAGAAACTTTTGTTAGAGTTTATGGAAACATTAAAGAAATGGAAAAAGAACTCGATATTTCGTACCCTACCGTTAAAAAGATGTTGGAACAGATTGTTACAAAAATGGGATTTGAGACACGCGAAGTAAATCCTAATACAGAGGAAATATTAAATAAGATTAAGAACAAAGAATTGAGTGTTAACGAAGCTTTAACACTCCTTAAGAAATGAGGAAAACATGAACACAAAAGAACAAATTTTACAAATGGTTAAAGATGGAGACATTACCATCGAAGACGCTACGAAACTACTTGAAGCATTAGATACACCTGTTACGAATGTTTCACATCCAAGTAATGGAAAACAGAAATTAAGAATTTTAGTCGATAGTAAAGACGGTGATACCGTTCGCATCAATGTTCCTATTTCATTGATTAAAGCAGGTGTTAATCTTGCATCACAAATCAATGTAAATGGTCAACCAATTGATATGAAAGGTGTTGATTTGGATATGGTAATGAAGGCAATTGAAGATGGTGAAACGGGTGAAATTGTGGATATCCAAACATCAGATGGAGAGAATGTAAGAATATTTGTGGAATAGATCATATAAAGGACATTGCTTAGTAGTGTCCTTTTTATCAGGCATATTTATTGATGATTAGAATCAATTTACCTATGATGAGCATAGGAGGATGATATGAAAACAAGTAAAATTTCTATTATCGGTTCAGGTTTTGTTGGTTCTACAACTGCATTTGCTTTGATGGATGCAGGGCTCGCCAGTGATATTGTACTCGTAGATATCAATCGTGAAAAAGCTGAGGCTGAAGCGATGGATTTGTCCCATGGCGCTGCTTTTGTAAAGACGGTTAATATTACCGCTGGTTTATTAGAAGATACATATGATTCAGATTTGATTATCATGACTGCTGGGATTGGACCTAAGCCAGGTGAAACACGGCTAGATATATTGAATAAGAATATTCCAATCTTTAAAGATATTGTGCCACAATTAGTCGAAAAAAGTCCGAATACACTTTTCTTAGTTGTGTCTAATCCAGTCGATATTCTGACGTATTTAGCCTATAAATTCTCAGGACTTCCAGCAAATCGTATTATTGGATCTGGTACAGTTCTTGATACGTCTCGCTTTAAATCAATCCTATCTAAGCAATTTGAAGTGGATGCTCGTAATATACATGCCTATATTATTGGGGAACACGGTGATTCTGAAATTCCCGCTTGGAGTACGGTAAGAATTGCAGGTATGAGTATTGAAGACTATTGTGCATTTGATAAATTAGATTATAATGATGAATTTAAAGACTATATTACACACGAAGTTAAACATGCGGCATATGAGATTATTAATCGAAAAGGTTATACCAACTACGCTGTCGCATTAGCTGTTCGTAGAATTACAGAAGCTATCTTAGGCGATGAACAATCCATCCTTACCGTTAGTACATTACTTGAGGGTGAACATGATATTGAAGATGTATTTCTAGCAATGCCATGTATTGTCGGAAGAGATGGAATTCGTAAGATTATTCCTATCCCTTTATCAAAGGATGAGAAAAATAAATTAGTTCATTCCTCAAAACTACTCAAGGAAATCATTCAGACTTCTAAGCTTGATTAACACAAAAGGGCTTTCGCCCTTTTTTACTTTTCTCTAGGAATATCGAGTGTAACTTGTTGTAAATCACGAATGATTTGAAGACTTTGTGGACATACTGCTTCGCATGCTCCACATGCTTGACACATATCAGAGCGCTCAGATGCTGGCATATCTTTCCAATATCGTCTAATCGCTTGCGCTTCATTTTGATAAATAGAAAGATCATTCCAAATTTTAAAGTTACGTGGAATGTTTACACCGTGAGGACAAGGCATACAGTATTCACAGCCTGTACAACCGTTCTTTGTTCTTGACTTAATGATTTGAGTGACTTGTTCTATGCATTTCATTTCATCAGAATTGAGGGGTACATAATGATTAAATGTATCAAGATTATCTTTTACATGTTCCAAGTTACTCATTCCACTTAGAATAACCTTTACATTGGGATGAGATGCGACCCAGCGCAAAGCCCATGAAGATAATGATTTATTTGGATGATAAGCTTTCAAGATATGTGAGATATCTTCAGGTAAATTCGCAAGATTTCCCCCTTTAATTGGTTCCATAATAACAAGTGGAACACCTAATTTCTCAGCAAGAGCATATCCTTTATCACCTGCCTGAATTTCTGTATCGACATAATTATATTGAATTTGACAGAAATCCCATTTGCGATACATAATTATTTTTTCGAATACTCGATATTCATCATGGAAAGAGAAACCAAGATATTTTATCCTTCCTTCTTTTTGAAGTTGTTCGACTTCTTCTAATACACCTTGTTTAACAAGTGTATCCCAACGTTCTTCATATAATGCATGTAATAAATAGAAATCAACATACTCCATTTGTAATTTGGATAACTGTTCCGCAAATACTTCACGAACATCTTCTCTTTTATTGATTTTCCAAACCGGTAATTTTGTCGCAATTGTGAATTGATTTCTTGAATACTTTTTAAGAACCTTACCGACAAAACGTTCACTCTCACCCGCATGATATGGATAAGCAGTGTCAATATACGTTACACCATTCGCAATAGCCAAATCCAACATTTCTTCAGATTGTTTTTCATCGATTGAACCATCTGCTAACATTGGAAATCGCATACACCCAAATCCTAATAATGACGATTCTACACCTAAATTTTCAAAATAACTTGTTTTCATTGCTAGACCCTCTTTATAATTAATTGAAACCCACAATGAGTTGAGTGTCAAGAACATGCGAGGTATTTTATGGATTTAATAGAACAAGCAAAAGAATATATCCAGAATGAAAATCTAAGTTGTTTTGCCTATTTAAAGATCGGGCAATATAAGAGTAATTATTCAGGGATTCGACCCCTCTTACAGCCTTTGAATGCTGATCATACTTTCTTCGAAGATGCAATCTTGATTGATAAAGTTATTGGCAAATCAGCTGCTTTTCTTCTTATTTACGGAAAGGTAAAAAAGGTCCATGCGATGATTATGAGTGAACACGCAAAGAACCTTCTTGATAAAACAAAAATCGAATATTCATACGATAAACTTGTACCCTATATTTCTAACAACCTGAATACAGGAATGTGTCCAATGGAGAATACTGTCATTGAAATCGATGATGTGGATGAAGCATTTCAAGCATTGAATAAAAAAGTAGATGAACTAATGAAAAAAAGAGACTTGTAATTAATAAGTCTCTTTTTCAGGAAATACTATCCAACAAACAATGTAAGCCAATGCACCTGTGCCAAATACTAAAAGTGGGATTAAGAATAAGATACGAATAATCGTAACATCAATCTTTAGTGATTCAGATAAACCTGAACAAACTCCACCTAGAATTGCACCATCTTTTGAACGATAAAGTGAAAATTTTGGATCTTTATAAGCCATAAACACACCTCCTAATTATTTATTATCCTATCATGTTATCTCTTAGAGAAATAGTCATTTTTTAAGATTCGATACGATATATCAGAGTTTTGTTTAACAATTTTACTAATTCGAGCAATTTCTTCTGGAGTTAATGTGTTATTGGAATCATATGGAAAGAATTTAGCACTTGAAACCGAGTATGCCCCAAATTCGTTATTCCAACTTAATGATGCATATGGCACAAATCTCTCTTGAGTTGTATCAAAGATATCTACACCAAAGTAGTAACGCGGATCATAATCTAAATCAAATAAATTAGCGATCGTTGGGACTAGATCAAAGGTTGAAGAAACCGTCTTTATTTCACTTCCCTTAATTTCTGAATTATATATAATCATCGGTAACGTATTGATATTAAAACCAGTTTGACGATTGTTATTGGGATTACCATAATCTAATAAGAGTTGTTTTTCTGTCTTAAGTGGGAAATGATCCCCATATAGAATAAGTACAGTATCCTCAAGAATACCTTGATGATCTAATAGTTGAATAAGTCTCTCAATCGATTTATCAAGTTCCATTGCCTTTGATTTATAACGCTTAACATGCATTGGTAAATCTGGATAATATTGATCAATTTGTTCGATGTATCGATTTCCTAATGTACTATCAACATCATATGGAAAGTGTGTTGATGAGGTAATAATGTAGGAAAAGAATCGTTCCTTATCACCATAGATCTTAAACGCTTCTTCCATTAAATTAACATCACTTGGCCAACCTTTGAGTGTTTTAATCTCTAGATCATCATTGTTATAGAATTTTGTACTTCCGAGATTTACATGCAATTCTGTTCTTTGATAAAACTTATCAGAATAATTGTGATATGAGCTACTGAAATATCCTTTTTGATTAAATAGAGTAAAAATGCTTGTTTTATACGTATTATTGGTATACGTATTTGGAGAACAAATACCCGTTCTCGGAACAAGTGAAGTAAGACCAATAAATTCACTCTCTCCTGTAGCACAAGAGTATTGTGGAGAGAAGAAGTTCGTAAAATAGAATCCATCTTGAGTCATTTTATAGAGAGTTGGTGTTAAATTTTCATCAATTCCCATATAATCAAATGCTTCAACCATGATATAAACAAGATTTTTATCCTTGAATAATCCTGTATATTCATTCTTAGGAGTAATGGGTCGATTCATTAAATATTCATCGATTAGTTTAATTGTTTCATTGGATTCTGCATTCATCTTATCAATCCATTGTGTATCATCAATTATTCTTTCATAACTTGGCTCCGTAATAACCACAACGTCTTCTGGAATGATCTCAATAATTTCTTCCGTTTCTTTTACCCCAAACAATAAATTTCGAGTATCACGAATTATAAATCGAGATAATCCTAATTGATTCAAACTAAGATCTGCAATATATGGATTATCATATAATTCACTCGGTTTAATAGCGAGTGATTCTTGATTAAACCATGTGAGAGATTGTATTCCAATGAAATGTAATGCAAACACAAGAATCGTTGGAATAATTAAATGCACGAATTTAACAGGATTCATCTTCTTTGAAACAAAAAAACTAATAACCAAGAAAATTATGAAAGGGATAAACACCGTACAGTTTATAAGTTTGATATATTGTGTAAAGTCTGTAGCATAATCATCGACTCTAGAGACCATAGAAAAGAACAACCTAAAGGAGTAGTTTGCATTCATATAGAGTCGATAACTTACTTGAGTTAATGCAATAAAAGCTAGGAATAATAAACTAAAGTTTAGTAAAAATAATTGTAATTTCTTAGGAAATAAGCACGACACAACAAAAATCCCTAATGAAACACTAAGTGAAAATAATAGAATTCGTACGATATGAACATCCTGTAGACCAAACTGATTCAATAATCTAAAAATCAGTTCAATTGAGATAAAACATAAAACGTAAAGAACTCCTAGGAAACTTCTAGTTTGCCAAATTTTATGCATCTTTCCTCATTTATTTCTGATTCATCACAACACCAAGTATAACTAATGTTTGGTACCCCTCTAAATCACTATCTTCTGAAACATCAATGGTATAGGTATATCCATCTAACTCACCATAAGAAGTATAGGATCCTGTCTGAATAGTTTCCATCTTATTCTCAGCATCTCTAAATACATTCTTATAAAAATCCATTACATCTTCTACTTCATCTTTCGAATAAAACATAATCGTATACGACTGATTGGATTCAACTACACTATATAAATGAGCATTTGGATAAATTGGAACTAATTCATGCGGATAACTATCAGGAATACTTAGTTCTACACCACTGTCATCTTCATCAACACTGATACTTGGGTTTTCTACAATGGGTTCTTCTTCTTTTGAACAAGCGCTTAAACCTGTAATCACAAGAAGGAGAATGAGAAATACTTTTAAGAAAATAGATTGATTCATATAGACTCCTTTCTGTTGCCTACTTCATCAACATCTTCAAGTAAATCATAGGCGTAATGATTCATTTCGTCAAATGAAGTGTTTAATGATAGAATAAATCATATGAACAAATTACATTACCCATGGATTGATCGCGTTAAGTATATCGTCTCGTTTTTAGTTCTAATTATTCATTTTAGACCTTTATCAGATTACAATTCTGTCATTGATTTTAGCTCAGCGCATATTCTAGCTCGTGTAGCCGTACCCTTCTTTTTTATCAGTTCTGGATATTTTATTGGAGTAAATGGATTAAGTAAAGAAAATGTGATTAAATCGGTTAAGAAGAATTTTAAGTTATATCTAGTTTGGACTGTTCTATATCTTCCAATCTCATTTATATTCTATATGCCGATATATCCAAATCTCCTAATTAATCTCACTGTTATTGGTGTTTATTATCACCTTTGGTTTATACCTGCACTGATCATAAGTGTTCTGCTTCTTTATTACTTAAGCAAGAAACTAAAACCATTTACGATTATAGTTATCGCCTTTCTCTTATTCTGTATCGGTGTATTAGGGGATGCCTATTATGGATTCTTACATTCAGGATTCTTGTTGGATAGTATGAATCAATTCTTAAAAATCTTTACCACAACTCGTAATGGATTATTCTTTGGTTTCTTATTTGTTTCAATCGGATATTGGATACAAAAAACACAGATTCATATGAAAATCCGTGTTCGTACAACTTGGGTATTATTTATCCTTAGTTATGTGATGATGTTTGTAGAAATGGGGTTGTTAGTGACTTACTCGAATCCGTATGAGTATAATATGTACTTTAGCATAATCCCAACAACCTTCTTCTTATTCTCACTCTGTCTATATTATCCATCCGATAAAGATGCCTCTGACTTACGAGTAAAGTCAGGACTTATCTATTTCTCACATTTTATAGTCTATTACTTTATGTATGGATTATTTAGTATACTGAATCTAAACTTTATACTTTATTCAAGTATTGGAAGATTCAGTATTGCGGTGATTGGATCGATTCTATTTTCTAACTTTGTGTACAATCAGAAAAAGAAGAACAAAGTTTGGGTGAATCACTTAATCTAATTGATTATAGATTGTTAAGATTGCTTGGCACTCTTGTAACATCAATTGAATATTTTGAGACATACGACTTGGATTAAATTCTAAAGAATTGGGTATAACACTCGATTCTTTTTTATTTAAGAAATCAATTTCTTCAAGTTTATGTACAATTTCCTCTAACTTAACCAAATCACGATTTGATATTTCTTCACCCAAATTATGTGCGATAAATAGATTGTCATATGCACAATGAGTCATATTTTTGATATGCATTACAACCTTAAGTAAGTCGGATAATTGTTCCTTCTCTTTTTGATTAAATGGTATAAATCGTTCTTTCATCATCGTCTCAATATTAGATTTAACCATATCCACATCATTGAATACACTCGCTAAACGATATTCTGTACTTTGAATAAGAGATGGGTCTTTTAACCCTTTAATACTATGGTGTAACGCATTGATCGCTTGAATCTTTACAAATTCAACACGTTTACGTCCTATCTTTTGATAATAGAATAATGAGAATATGAAATTAAATAATAGAGCAACTAATACACCTAAACCTAATGCGTAAATTCTTAGTCTAAAAGTTAAGAATACACTTGGTTCCCCTAGTGCATTGGATTGTAAGACTTGAGTCATATAAATACTTGTAAAGATGGTGACTGGAGACACCAAACGATAATCAATCTTTAACGCAACATACATGGTTAATCCGATACCTAACCCAACGGTTAAAAAGGATACTTGATAGTTCATGATATAAACTAAGAACCCTGTAATAATTGCCCCTAACGTTGAGGCAAGAAGTTGGTTAACACCACCTTTTAAGCCTGATACATTGAAGGGTTCAAGATTGTACATCACTCCAAGTAAGACTGAAATCATATCCAATCGAGTAATCGTAAATGTTCTTCCTAAGATAAAACCTACACTAAGCGCAACCATCGCTTTAATAATATATAGCCATGAATCGAGTAGTACAGCTTCTCTTTTTAATCCAAAAATTCTCTCAAATAGTCTCATAGTGTTTCCCTGTTGCGATATGCCGCATCTTTATACGAATGATTGATATTTGCCTTTCGTGCTTGATTGACTTGATCTTTTCTTTCAATCCGATAAAGCTTATGCTCTTTAAGAAATCGTGCACCGGTTTGCTTAAAGGTAAAATCTATTTTAAAGGATTCTGCTTGTGACTTCAAATCTAAAACCCAATAATAATCACATTCTCGTGCATTTGGACCACTTTCTCCACCTACAATGATCTCAATGATTGAATCATTAAGATAAGGAACTAGATTTATTCTTTCAAGTATAGGTTCACAAATGATTATCTTATGTTTTATTTTAGCTTGATTGAAGATTGGCATCCTACGATCTGCTTCTAATTGGTTTTCGATGGTACAAGCAATGGTAACATTATCATAACCATCCTCCCAACCCTCTGGAATACATTCATTAAAACGATGAATACGTTTAGTGATAATAAAGAAATGACAATCACTTCTCACTTTAATCATATCCCAAACTTCCTTACGCCAATCATCTGCTTCCTCAATAAAAAAATCAGAAGTTAAACAGGTAAAAAGAGTCGTATTCGATTTTACTTTATAACTTCCATCACGTTTTTTCTGAATCGGTAGATAAAAAGCTTGTGTTTTTTGTACGATGTTTGCGTTACGATCAAATCGTTCATCCCCTCGAAACATATAGCAATTTACACATCCAGAACTGATTTTATGGCAGCCATGCCAAGGATTATAACTCATATTTAAAGTATACAACAAAACCGGCTTTTACCGGTTCTGTTTATAGTATTCAATTTTTTTGTGTAATAAGTCTGTTAATTCCTTTATTCGATCCGGATTCATTGCCTCAACCCCTTCTAAAGGATACTTAATATCAAGTTTCTTATATTTGGTTGTGCCTAATGTATGATATGGCAACAACTCAATCTTTTCGACATAATCGAGACTTGCGATGAGTTTAGCAGTCTCATCGATATTCTCTTCAGTATCATTTAAGCCAGGTACGATGACTTGACGAATCCCTAGTTTAACCTTTAAAGATTGAGCTAAGTTAAGAAAGTCTGTTGTGACTTGCATCTCTTGACCCGTAATCTTTTTATATAAATCAGGATTAGCAGCTTTGATATCATACAAAATCAAATCCGTATGACTGAGTATCTCTGGTAAGAGTGGACTTCGACTGTAACCTGAAGTATCTAAACACGTATGAATATTCGCTTCTTTAAGTGCTTTTAACACTTCAGAAAGATAGCCAGCTTGCATGAGCGGTTCACCACCACTAAAGGTTACACCACCTAAGTCTCCATAATACGGTTTATAACGTTTTACTAAGTTCAGTAGTTTAGCGGTATCCATTTGAATACCAGAAGCTTGTTGCCAGGTCTCAGGATTATGACAATATAAACATCTGAGTGGACAACCTGAAAGGAAGAACAAGGTTCGAATGCCAGGACCATCCACTGTGGCAAATGTTTCGATTTTGTTTATGAAACCGATTTTAGATTGATTCATGGAAAGTACGTTTTAGAACTTCCAATTGTTGAGCTTTTGTGAGTCGATTGAAGTGAACTGCATATCCAGAAACACGGATGGTTAAGTTTGGATAAAGTTCAGGATGATCCATTGCCTTCATTAAGACTTCACGAGAGTATACGTTAACATTTAAGTGATGTGCATTTTGTGCAAAGTAACCATCTAAGATTGATACTGTATTGATGACTTGTTCTTCTCTTGTCTTACCAAGTGTTTCTGGAAGAATAGAGAATGTATTACTTACACCATCTTGACAGACATCATCATAAGGAATCTTCGCAACAGAGTTTAGAGAAGCTAAAGCACCTGAAGTATCACGTCCGTGCATTGGGTTTGCGCCTGGTGCGAATGCTTCACCTTTCTTACGACCATCTGGTGTAGATCCAGTTTTTAGACCATACACAACATTGGATGTGATTGTTAGAATGGATAATGTATGAATTGCATTACGATAAAGTTCATGTTCCTTTAATTTAGCAGCGAAACGTTTAACTACATCGACCGCAATCATATCAACTCGATCATCATCATTACCAAACTTAGGGAAATCTCCTTCGATTTCGAAATCAACAGCGATGCCATGTTCATTACGAATCGGTTTAACTTTAGCGTATTTGATTGCGGATAAAGAGTCTGCGACTACCGATAACCCAGCAGCTCCAAATGCCATTAAGCGAGAGATATGTGTGTCATGTAATGCCATCATACTCTTTTCATACGCGTATTTATCGTGCATGTAGTGAATGATATTCATGGTATCCACATACAACTTCGCTGTCTTATCCATCATTAAGTCAAATAATTCATTAACCTTTTCGTAGTCTAAAATTTCATCGGTATATTCAGGAATACCATCAATAATCTTTTCATTATAGTTTTCATCACGTCCACCATTAATCGCATAGAGTAAGGCTTTCGCTAAGTTTGTACGAGCACCAAAGTATTGCATTTGTTTACCAATTTGCATTGCACTAACGCAACAAGCAATGGCATAGTCTGTCTTATACAATGGGGACATTAAGTCATCATTTTCATATTGGATTGCGCCAGTTTCAATGGACATCTTAGCACAATACTTCTTGAAGTTTACAGGAAGTGTATCTGCCCATAATACCGTCATATTAGGTTCAGGAGCAGGCCCTAGGTTTGTTAAGCTATGTAAGTATCTAAAGGAGTTCTTTGTGACAAGTGGTTTGCCATTGCTTGAAACACCACCAATGGATTCAGTAACCCAAGTTGGATCTCCCGCAAACAACTCATCGTATTCTGGTGAACGTAAGTGACGTACTAAACGGAGTTTGATAATAAATTGGTCAATTAATTCTTGAGCATAGGATTCATCAATTGTGCCTTTTTCTAAATCACGTTCAATATAGATATCTAAGAAAGTAGAAGTACGACCTAAGGACATCGCAGCTCCATTATTTTCTTTTACTGCAGCTAAGTAAGCAAAATATAACCATTGTACGGCTTCTTGTGCATTTTGAGCTGGGCCAGAAATATCGAATCCATAAGTAGCGGCCATCTTCTTCATATCATTTAATGCACGAATTTGATCACTGACTTCTTCACGAAGACGAATATTTTCTTCTGTAATGTCTGTGATATCATTTAAGTCTCTCTTCTTAAATGCGATAAGTTGATCAATACCATATAATGCGACTCTACGATAGTCACCAATGATACGTCCACGGCCATATGCATCAGGCAATCCAGTGAGTAGACCTGTATGACGAGCCTTCTTCATATCTCCTGTATATGCATCAAATACACCTTGGTTATGTGTCTTTGAGTAATCATTAAAGAATGTCTCAAACTCTGGTTTCATTTCTCTGCCATAACCATTTAAGATCTTAGAAGCTAATTTAATTCCTCCGTAAGGATTGATAATTCTCTTCAATGGCGCATCGGTTTGAAGACCAACAATACTTTCATGTTCACGAAGAATATATCCAGGTTTGAAATTATTAATCCCGGAAATTGAATCCATTTCGATATCTAAAATGCCTAGTCGTCTTTCTTCAGTTAGAAGTTCTTCACAACGTTCCCATACCTTTGCGGTATTCTTTGAAATAGGTGCTAAAAATGAATCATCACCATCATATGACTTAAAATTGAGTCGAATAAAATCTTCAACATCTACATCCTTCTGCCAATACCCTTCAATAAAATTTTCCCAAGCTTTTTCCATAGAGCACTCCTTTTTCTTACTAAACAGTAGTATTCTATCATAGTGATATACATCACAAAAGCATTATTATCATTATTTAAAAATGTAAGCGCTTGTATCTTAAATATTCTATTTTTTGATGATTTTTTGTTCAAAAATATGTGAAATTATTAATTTAAATAATCATTATCAATAACAAAAAAAAGACTGCCTATGAGGCAATCTTAACTATTTTAAACTGTCTAAGAATATAAGATCTTCTTCAGGAATCACAAAGTCAATCTGTGCATTCTCTTCCATTCTTCCTTTATGTGTTGTCTTTGGAAGTGGTAACGTATGACGTTCGATACAGTAACGAATGCTTAATTGAGCAATACTGACACCTAACTTTTTCGCAACAGATTGTAATTTTTTGTTTTTAAAGATCTTACCGGTCGCAAGTGGAGAGTATGCTTCAACTAATATATTGTGTTGATTACAGAAATCGATGGTTTCTTTCTGTGTGTTACCAATAAAGTAACGAATTTGATTGACCATTGGAACAATCTCACAGTTATCTAAAAGAGCTTGAATATCTTTTGGTGAGAAGTTCGATACTCCAATGGACTTAATCTTTCCTTCTTGATAAAGTTTCTCCATCGCTTTCCAAGATTGAATGTTTCCTTCTGTACAATCTTTCCCTTTTTCATCCCACGGCCATGGGGCATGGATTAAGTACAAATCAAGATACTCTAAACCTAAATCATGCATCGTTTCACTAAATGCATTTAAGGTTTCTTCATAACCCTTTGTTTGTGCAGGTAATTTGCTTGTGACAAAGAGTTCTTCTCTTTTTAGACCTGAATCCTTAATTGCTTTACCAATTGCTTTCTCATTACGATAAGCTTTAGCGGTATCGATGTGACGATAACCAAGTGATAATGCATCTAAGGTATATTGATAGGCTTCAGAATTAGGAATTTGCCAAGTACCATAACCAACTTTTGGAATCTTCACACCATTATAGAGCGTATACACATCATTTATTGTTTTCATAATTCTCCTTTTGTAGTTTAAACCCTATTGAACTTAAGAATTCATTCATATAAGGTCTTAACGTTGAACTAAAATAATTCGCAATTTGGTAGGTCCATACTTCGTATTTCTTATTACTTGTTCGTTTTGAATAGTATTCTTCCATAATTTTGTTATAGGTTTGTAAGTTATCTTCTGATTTAGTTTCAACATAATAATTTGTATGCAAGATTTCATTAATTGGTAATCGTGGTTTAATTTCATTTACCTTACTCGGATAACCTAAGCATAAACCAAATAATGCAAATGAGTAGTCTGGTAAACGCAATAATCTTGAAATTTCTTTTGGTGTATTACGTAAAACACCAGTATATACACCCCCTAATCCTAAGGATTCCGCTGCAACAAACATATTCTGAGCAGCAAGTGTCGCATCAACTGTCGCAATCAATAGTGCTTCACTTTCAAGTGAAGCCATCTCAACATGATGCATCTCTGTTATACGTTTATGACGTGACAAATCCGCAACAAACACATAATAAAGCGGTGCTTCGAGAATATGTTTTGGATGATCGAGTAATTGAGCTATTTCTTTTCGAATAACAGGATCACTGATTTCAATAATCGAATAGGCTTGGATAAAATGAGAGGAAGAAGCAGCTTGAGCCGATTGAATAAGTATTTGTTTGATTTCTTCTGTAATAGGTTCTGTTCTGTAATCTCGAACAGATGAATGACTTAAAAGTGTTTGTATTGTTTGATTCATAATATCTCCTTCTTCTTATTTTATCATTGTCCAATAAAAAAGGAGCCCGAAGGCTCCAATTAAGAATTATAGCGCTGACAATACAAAGTTTAATAAGAAGAGTAATGCAGCAACCCCAAGAATTGGGTGAATTTCTTTCGTTTTACCCGTAACTACTTTGATTAAAGCGTAAGAGATGAATGCTAAACCAATACCTGTAGAAATGTTGTAAGTGAATGCCATAAATACAGCAGCGAAGAATGCAGGAACTGCTTCAGCAAAGTTAGACCAATTAATATCTGCAAATGAACTAGCCATTAGAATACCAACAATTACAAGGATTGGACCTGTTGCGGAAGCTGGAACTAAACCAACAAACGGAGCAGCAACAATCGATAATAAGAACAAGACTGCAACTGTAACAGCCGTTAAGCCAGTACGTCCACCTTCTTCAATACCAGCAGCTGATTCAACATATGTTGTTGTGTTAGAAGTACCTAAGAATGCACCTACAGATGTCGCAATGGAGTCAGCAAATAATGCTTTATCCATACGGCTTGAGAAGCCTTTACCGTTTTCAAGTGCTCTTTCATCTTCTTCTGAGAAGATTCCAGAACGACGACCTGTACCAATGAAAGTTCCAATTGTATCAAAAGTATCGGATAAACTGAATGCGAAGATTGTAGTTAGAACTGTTGGTAGACGTGATGCATCAGCGAATAAGGATGGAATACCTTCAGTAACCCCTTTACCAAAGATTTGACCTAAAGCTGTGAATGCAGCACCGATTGATCCCATATCGATACTTGCGGATGATAAATTCACAACACCCATTGGGATACCAATTAAAGTGGTTAGAACGATTGAAAGTAACATTGCGCCCTTTACTTTCTTAACCATTAAAATGATCGCTAATACAAGACCAATAATGAATAGAACTTGATACGGTTGTTTGAACGCCAATAATTCAGTATAACCTGTACCGAATTCAGAGAATGGGGATAATAGTAACATTTTCGCATCATTCAAACCAATGAAAGCGATGAATAAACCAATACCACCACCGATTGCGTGTTGAAGGGATAAAGGAATTGACTTCACGATATGCTTACGAACACGTGTAACTGTAATAAGAATATTAATAACCCCACAAATAAATACCATACCTAAAGCTTCAAATGGTGTGAAACCTAAACCAAACACAACAACGAATGTAAAGAATGCATTAAGACCCATACCTGGAGCTAAAGCATAAGGAACATTTGCGAACAATCCCATAACAAGAGTACCTATTGCGGACGCAAAGATTGTTGCTAAGAACAATGCCCCTTTATCAAGACCCGTATTACCTAATATACTTGGGTTTACAATTAAGATGTAAGCCATTGTAAAGAATGTAGTAAAACCGGCAATGATTTCAGTACGAACATTGGTTCCATACTGTTTTAACTTAAAAAACTTTTCCATATTTCTCCTCTTTCTTTCTGTACTCAATTACACAACAACAAAAAAAGTCGGGAGAAACCGACTCAATCTTTTTAGATTAGATTGATCGCTTCAACCACAGTAGTCGGTGCATTTAAGGTGCCCGGTAGAGACTGTCTCACCATATTAGAGACATTATATTGCTGGTTAATTGTGAATACGTTTAGAGTATAAATAAAAAAGAACTTAAAGTCAATGTAAAAATTGACTGAAGTTTGTGCATTTTTGATTAACATTAATAAAATACCAACATTTGTTGGTATCTTATTGATATTTTTGATAAATCTTTAATACTTCGTCTGAATTTTCAATAAACAAATCAACCAAGAAAGGATCAAGATTCTTGCCTTTCATTTCTTCTAACATCTTAAACGATTCCTCAAAATCAAATGCATCCTTGTAAACGCGTTTGTTTGATATCGCATCAAACACATCCGCAACTGATACAATTCTGGCAACTAAAGGAATCTCAAATCCCTTTAAGCCATTAGGATATCCTTCTCCATTCCATTTTTCATGGTGGGATCGTGTAATCTCTTCAGAGACTTTATAAAGTTCTGGATCAAATGCCTTTAATCCCTCACGCATACTCTTGAAGATATCTCCACCAATAATTGGATGAGTACGCATTATTTCCCATTCTTCATCCGTTAGCTTACCTGGTTTCTTTAAGATTGAGTCAGGGATTCCTACTTTACCAATATCATGAACTGCCGCATTTCGTTCTATCTCAAGAACAATCTTATCATTGATTGGATAATCAGGATGATTCTTCTCAACCAGTTTTTGTGCTAATAAAGTAGAATAATTAACCATACGATTTATGTGTTGACCGGTTTCATTGTCTTTTTTATCCACTAATTCAGAGAATCCTGTCGTAATTTTGTTAAAGATTACCTTGGTAAAATAGGTACGATTGAGTAATCCTTTAATCTCATAAACAATCTTTTCCGCAAGATGTAAATGATTTAAATCAAAAAAGTTCTTCTGTCTTGAACTCAGAAACAAGAACCCAAATACTGCATTGCCCATCGTTAACGGTAAAATAAGATTTGATTTGACACCTTCGAGCGATAAGAGATAAAGTGAAGAACTTTTTGGTCGTTTAATAAATTCATTTTCTAAATCATTGTTAATAACTGGTTTCTTGGATTCAATCAAATCAAACAAAGAAGTACGTACAAATGGCACTTCAAAACCTGGACCTAACTTAATATTCTGATCCACAAGAACACCGTACTCAGCCACAATCATCTCACGAGAATAGTCCACAAACGCAAGACCTACTCGATCTACACCCATTCTTTCCTTTAATAAACTGAATAGATGATCTACTGCATCTTCAAGTGTATAAACCTTTAAGAGTACTTCCTTAACATCCTCAATAAATTGATTCTCTTCAAATACTGTTTCAATATAATTATGGATGTTCTTTTCTTCAATAAAGAATGGCTTAGGAATATTTAGTCGCTGATTATCGTACTGTTTATCCCCTAACATGGTTAAACCATTTACAATATAAGGAATTTGGAAATTTACAAAACGTATGAGACCAAAGAATAGTAAGCCTACTATGGAAAGTAAACTAATAAATATTACATTTAATACAATACTCAAATCACTTAGAATTACTTGATTAAGATTGGAATAATCTTTATCAATATCTAAGATTAATTGATTAATGTCCTTTCGAGTTTCTAAACTCGAATCTAACATTTCACTCAAAACCATATTTTGATTAATAAAAAATTGGATTTTATCAAGATTGATTTGTAACTGTAGAAGCTTAGCAGAGATGGCTTGAATTCCTTCATTATGACGTTTAATACTTATCTCATTCATGATATTCAAGTTATTCTTTAAATCTAATGAATCACTTTGCATCTCTTCAATAAGATCCGATAATTCATCTTTGATTATCGCTACAGAAACAGTTGTTCGAGCGTACTCATTGATGTCTTTTAACTGTTGTATCGGTGTTTCTAACTTCAGTTTTCCCTCATTTAAACGATCGACTAGCTCATCATTCTGATCCACATAAAAACGCACATTCGCAACCAAATCAAAATTGACATAAATTGCAGTTACGATGATAAAAAAAGATACAATTAGAGCTACAATGGTTAGATTTTTAATTTTCATAGTTTGTATACTATTACAATACCATAAGTCCCTTTTAAATGTTAATGATTATCTTCGTATAAACCATAGACTTCATTAATGCTTTGGGTAAACAAGACACCTTTACCAGGTTCTGTAATATTTGTATCTTTAATAATCGTTTGACAAATATTTTCTTTTATATCTGACTTAACAATCATCAATACAATTTCCTTCTCAGGTTCAATCTCTATCGAGAATATTTTTGCGGTCTCATGCACACTTGAACCTCTCGCATTAATAATAGTTGCACCACTAGATCCTGCTTTTTGTGCTGCTTCTACCACTTCTTCTCCTTTTCCTTTATTAACAATCGCATAAATAAGTTCATACTTGTTCATACTTGATTCTCCTTTGATTAATCCTTCTTCTTTAGCTTTATAGAGTTGAGTAATTGCTATGTTAAATCCAATTCCATGATTAGGTCGATGAAATTGGAAATGATCCGCAATTTTTTTTAATTGGCTTCCATCTTGATTTAGATTTTCCGCTATAAGCACAACATCTTTACGATTCTCATTTAAGTTGAGTAATTTTAATAATGAGTTATTGATTGTTCCATGTGCCATAAAAATGGTACCACCTTGTAATCCTAAGGTTTTTGCATAACTCAATAATTTACTTCCCATCCCTTGATTAACAATCAGGTAATTTAATACTAACTTAGACATTTGTTACACCTTCCTTGCTCGACTTAATCTTAAAAACCAAGCCTAATATTTCGATTGTTATAATTGGCATTAGCGCAACCAATGATACCATCCCAAATCCATCAATCAAAACATCTGCACTTGGCATTGCATCGGCTAATCCATGAATAAATGAAAGAATAAATGTTGAAATCATTGGACCCGTCGCAACCCCACCCGCATCAAACGCAATCCCTACGAACAACTTTGGAACGATGAACATTAATCCTAAAGCAATTAAATAGCCAGGTAATAAGAAATGCCATAATTGCACCTCAGGAATTAATACGCGTAACACAGAGAAAGAAATAGCACTTCCTACCCCAATCGTTAAAGCAATTAACACTGATCGACGTTTGATATAACCGGATGTGACTGTTTCTATTTGATTGGTTAATACATAAACTGCAGGTTCCGCTAGAATTGTCGCAACCCCAATTAAGAAGCCAAATAAGATTAATTTAGTCGAACTCAGTTCATTGATTAATTGATTTCCAATCGTATTCCCAATCTCAATATAACTTGCATTAATTGAAACTAAGAATAAAAACAATCCTAAAACCGCATAGATAAATCCAAAGGTTAAACGAACTAAACCTCGTTTTGAAATTGATTTCCGATTAAAATATCCCACAAGTATTCCCATCACTATAAGTGGAGACATTGATAAAAATGTTTCTCTTATTGAACTTGGAATTTGAATCATAAATGTTCTAAAAATCGTGATTGAATCGTAATTTAAATAGGATATCGTTGCGGAAGATAAATTCGGTTGGTATAAACGGTTAAGCAATAATACTATTATGATTGCCCCAGCAGACGCAATCGAAATTAGTCCAAAACTATCTTTCTCAGATGATTTACTATCTTTCTTTATATTCGTTAGCCCGAGTGATAATGATAATAAGAATGGAACAGCTAATATTCCTGTAGTTACACCTGAAGAATCAAAGGCAATCGCTAACATATCAAACGATGTATTCTGGGATAGTAGGAAAATGATTCCATAAGATATAAGCAAGATGATATAAAGTGGTAAATTATAGAGAAGTCGGAATAAACCAACCACTACCATCGTCCCAATCCCAATGGATACTACCACCAACAAGAGTTCAGAACTTAAGACTCCACTACTGAGTTGTTCTACTTGTTGGGACATGATGAGTAAAGCGGGTTCCGCAAAGGAAATAAAGAATCCAATGATAAAACCAAAGATTACAATATAACGATGTTTATTACGTTTCGCAATCAATGGACCTAACATTTGTCCCATTGGACTTATACCAAGATCTACACCAATTAAAAACAAGGTTAATCCGAGTATTAATATAACGGTACTAATTAAGAATCGGACATATAAATGGGTTGACAAAGGAAAAATCAAAAAGTGGGTCAAATTGACCACAATAAAAACGGGACATATGGATAAAAAAACTTCTTTAAGTTTCTGCGTGAAAATATTCAAACGATACCTCTTTCTATTCTATTGTTTAAATATTATACCATAGACGCTTAATTAACTTAATTATGATAATATCATTTGCAACCTTAAAAAGACTTATGGTATTCTCAAACCGTAGATAGAACTTATCTGCTTAGAAAGTAGAGAACACTGTTCTCTAGTAAGTAGAACCATATATGTTTGTAATCACACGAGTAATCGAATTAGAGAAAGGATTTTCAGAATCTTTTGTTCAACGTTTCCAAAATCAATCCTTGGTTGAAAAAGCACCGGGTTATATTAAGAAGGAAATATTGATTAATGATCAAAATCCAAATCTCGATGTTTTAAGATTATCGATTTATTTTGAAGAGCGAGATCATTTTATTGCCTGGGAAAAGAGTCCTGAGCATTTAGCAATGCACCAATCAAAACAGAATAAGGAAAAACCACAAGGGTTAATCAATTTTAAGTTAGAACACTTTAATACCCGATGAAAAACTTCAATAAACGAAGAATCGTCCTTATTATCGTTTTCATCCTATTAATCCTTATCTCATTCAAAATTGGTGTTATTGAATTTAATTATCTTGATTTATTCAAAGGAGACAATAAAACAATCTCCCTCCTTTTCATAAGTCGATTACCACGTACATTAGCCATTATTCTATCCGCAAGCAGTCTTAGTATTGCTGGTTTAATCATGCAATCAATTGGACATAATAATTTTATATCCCCGTCTACCATCGGTACCAGTGATGCGGCATTATTTGGTATCTTGACGACTTATATCTTATTTGGATCACAATCATTGAGTTTTAAACTTAGTTTTGCCTTTATATTCGCATTTGTCTCAACCCTCGTTCTTATCCAAATCTTAAATCGTTTAAAACTAAAAGAGCAGATTTATGTCCCTTTAGTTGGGATGATGTATGGTTCCATTATTTCTTCGTTTAGTACCTTTATTGCTCATCAATTTGATGCTTCTCAAGTGCTAAGTAGTATCAGTCTCGGTACTTTTACCACAATGACTAAAGGGCGATATGAACTCTTATGGATAATTATAATTCCTTTAATCCTCAGTTTTATCTACGCAACACAATTTAGTTTGATTCGTTTAGGACAAGATTTCGCAATGAATCTTGGACTAAAAGTCAAACAAGTTGTATTTATAGGACTTGTTATTATATCGATCGTGTCCGCTTCTACCTATGTAACAGTTGGGCCACTTCCATTTATTGGATTAATAATCCCAAACCTAATTCGTATCTATTATGGTGATAATCTAAAACGTTCGATGTTAGATGTCGCATTGTTTGGATCGATCTATGTACTTATCAATGATATTATTTCTAGATTAATTATATTCCCATATGAAGTATCTGTTGGTTTTACAATGGGGATTACGGGTTCAATTATATTCATTTGGTTAATCTTAAGAGGTCGTAAATATGCTTAAGCGAATCAACCCACTCTTTATCCTTATCGGTTTAAGTATTTTATCCATTATCGCTTATTTATTCTTCTGGTTGTTAACTCAGAGTTATGGAGCGATATCACTTAATGCGATATTGAGAATTACCCAAAGACGCTCTTTACATCTTATCGCAATGATTGTATCGAGTACGCTCATCGCATTCGCAAGTTTATCCTTTCAAACCTTAACACAAAACAGGATTCTAACACCAAGTGTATTAGGATTTGATTCATTGTTTAGCGCAACACAAACCTTTGTTTTATTTATCTTTGGCGCTAATTCAATCTTACTCAGTCATCCAGTAGTGAATTTTGGACTAACCAGTACCATCATGATTCTGGTATCGCTTATTCTATACGGATATCTACTCAAAAAATATTCAAGACAAATCGCATTTCTTCTACTCTTTGGTTTAGTTATTTCAACCTTATTGAGAAGTAGTTCTAGCTTTATTCAAATACTATTAAATCCTGATGAGTTTCAATCGCTTGTGGCTCTTACTACAGTTAGTATTTCAAACATTGATGCCAATCTCATCCTATGGATTATCCCATTTATGATCATTCTAATTATTTTATTCTATCGAAAATCGAGTCAGTATGATGTGATGGCACTCGGAAGAGATTCTGCTCTATCCCTTGGTCTTGATTATGATAAAACACAGAGAACAACACTCATAACTCTATCCGCCGCAATGGCGATTTCGACTGCTTTGGTTGGGCCAATGACTTTCTTAGGATTGATTGCGGTCAACAGTGCTCGTGAACTTCTTAAGACCTATAAACATACTCAACTATTTGTGACATCTTCACTACTTAGTATTGTCATGTTGGTTTTGGGTCAATTAATTATCGAACAAATTGGATTTATAACTTCAGTTACTGTTTTATTAAATCTTGTTGGTGGAATTTATTTAATCTACTTGATTCTAAAGGAGGGTCAATTATGATCGAAATACGACAATTATCGCAATCCTATGGAGAGAAACAGGTCTTAAATGATGTCTCCATTGTTATACCAGAGAAGAAAATAACCGCTCTTATTGGAGCGAATGGAGCTGGTAAATCTACCTTAGTTAATGTAATCTCCCGATTGCTCAATCCATCAAAAGGTGAAGTACTGATTGATGGTGTTGATATAAAGAATCTTAAGACTCGAGATATCGCAAAGCGATTGGCTATTCTTAAACAATCCAATCCCTTACAAGTTCGATTAAGTGTTAGAGACTTGGTCGCATTTGGACGATATCCACATTCGCTTGGACATCTCAATGCATTTGATCATCAAAAGATTGATGAATGCTTAGCGTATCTAGATTTAGTTGACGTTCAGGATCGATTTATCGATCAACTCTCGGGAGGGCAAAAACAACGAGCCTACATCGCAATGATCTTGGCACAAGATACGGAATATGTCTTCCTTGATGAACCTCTTAACAATCTGGATATGCGTTATGCCGTTGAGATGATGAACATATTACAACGATTGGTAAAAGACTTTAATAAAACGATTGTTGTGGTGGTTCATGATATAAACATTGCCGCCACATTCGCGGATCATATTATCGCAATGAAAGGAGGGGAAATTCTCTATGAAGGTGAAACCAATGACATCATAGAGAAAGATATCTTAGATCATGTTTATGACCATGATTTCTGTGTTGAATGCATCAATGGTCAAAAAGTATGTATGTATAAAGCTGTTCAATCGTAAAGAAAAGAACTTAGAAAGAGGTTATATGAAAACCCTAAAATCATTATTTATCCTATTTATCGCACTTAGTTTAAGTGCATGCGCTACAACACCAAAAGTTGATCTAGAAACACGTGAAGTTGTTAGTATTACAGACGCAATCTCTACTCGAGAAGTTAAAACAAATCCTTCTCGTGTCGCAATATTTAATTACGATATCTTAGATATCTTAGATACCGTTGGACTTGAAGCAGCTGGTATTGATTTACTTGGAGTACCACAAGCCAATTTACCTGCTTCATTAAGTGAATACGGAGCTGAACCCTACAAGAATGTAGGTACTCTATTTGAAGCTAGTTTAGATGATTTAGATCTATTTGATCCTGAACTTATCATTATAGGTGGTCGTTCCGCAACGCTCTATGAAACGCTTAAGGAAGCTTATCCTAATGCAGATTTCTTAGATGTTACACTTCCAAACTCTGATTTAAGTGAAGGATTAACGCAAAACGTAACAAACTTAGCAACCATCTTCCCAGGGATTGCGGACAAGTTAAATCAGAATTTAGAATTAATCCTTGGCGCATTTGATGAGATTAAAACAAAGACTGTAGATACAAACGCAATGTTCTTACTCGTCAATGCGAATGCAATTTCATACTATGGTCCAGCTGGACGTTATAAGATGATCTATGATGAATTTGGTTATGGCGCATCCGATACGAATACAGAAGAAGGCGGAAGTCATGGAAAACAAGTATCCTTCGAATATGTACTTGAAACAAATCCTGATATCTTATTCTTAATGGATCGTGGCGCAAGTGTTGGTAATGAAGCAACTCTTGATGATGTCCTAGCCAATGAATTAATCCAACAAACCAATGCGGCTAAAAATGGTCAAGTGTATGAACTCGATGCGAGTGCTTGGTACTTAACATCGGGTGGATTCAAGGCAAGTTTACAAATGATTGTCGACATGAATCAATACCTTGAAACAATTGGTCAAAGCATTACTGTCCCAACATTAGTCGAATAAAATTATCTAGCAGCTCTAAAAAGGAGTTGCTTTTTTTATGCTATAATTTGCCTATGTTAACCCAAATTACACAAAGTGTTTACATCTCTGATTTTGATTCAAGTAACGATCGACCTCGTTTAGGCTATATCAAAGGAAGCCGATATAATGTAATGATTGATGCGGGTAATTCTCCAGCTCATTTTAATGATTTTATACAAGAATGCACTAAAATTGGACTTCCATTACCCGATTTTATCCTACTTACCCATTGGCACTGGGATCATGTTTATGGTTTATCCGCTACCAAAATCCCAACAATCTGTTCGCAATTAACTCAAGATAAGTTAATCGAAATGAGTCATTGGAAATGGGATGATGAGTCGATGAGAAAACGATTAGAGACTGGTGAAGATATCGAGTTTTGTGACCAGAATATTCGTATTGAATATACTAATCCACAAACCATACAAGTTCGTTTAGCTGATATTACATTTGAAGATAAACGAGTTATACATCTTGGTGATAAGGAATGTATCTTACAACACATCGATAATGATCATGCGTCCGATAGTATTGTTATTTATGTGCCAGAAGAAAAGGTTATCTTCTTAGGTGATATTATTTCGCCTGATTATCATCATGGAGATATGCATTATACATCCAAAAAATACAATGATTTAAAAGAATCACTCTTTAAATATGATTTCGAATACGCAATTCATGGTCATACTGAAGTATTTAATAGAGACAGCTTGAATCAATTTTTCTTAGAGCCTGAATGCCAAATAAAAGAGTCAAATGATGATGACTCTCTATTTTTGTTTACGCATCTGATCAATAATCGGTTTTAACTTATCAAAGGTCATTTCTGTATACTGCGTTGTATCAATATTCAAATTCTTCCCTTTAGCACAACGTCTCAAACAACTCTGTGTTTTTAGCTCGAATAACCCATCCTTACTAATTCCACCAACTGAACAACCCAAATAATCTTCAACCTCTTTAATAAACTGATATCCACCCTTTTCTTTACATCGATCTCCACTACACATCAGTAAGAGATGAGGTCCCCCTTCTTCAATAAGACTTGGGAAACGATGAATAATCGATTTAATAATTTGAGGACTGGTATTAAAAAGAGAAATAATACCAGGATAGCTTTCCATTGGTATATAGTTAAATTCAGCTTGAATTTCTTTTAGACAAGTTATCAAGGATTGTTGGTCAAGTGGTAAAAACGAATCTCGATAATAGTCTAAAATACTTTGAATCTTACTTAGTTCTTGTTCACTGTGTTGTTTCATATGTTAATTATACTATGTAAAGCGAAAACCTCCATAAGGAGGTTTGATTACTCAGTAACAGAAATTACAACTGGATAGTAATTATCTTGGATAAATTGTTTAACTTCTGCAGATCTTAGAGCTTCAATAAGAACAAGTGTTTTTTCAGTTGTCTCATTACCAGCTTTAACAGCTAGAATATTCGCATATTTAAGCGCCGCATCCGAAGCTTTATCTTCAGTCGTTAGAACTGTATCGGTAATTCCAGCTTCGAGTGCATAGTTACCATTGATAACCGCTAAATCCACATCCTGTAATGAACGTGCTAATTGTGCTGCTTCCAATTCAACAATATCTAAATTCTTTGGATTTGAAATAATATCTAACTTCGTTGCGGTTTCTTTCTTACTTGGATCAAGTGAAATTAAGCCTAAGTCTTGTAATAGGTTTAAAGCACGTGCTTCGTTTGTCGCATCATTTGGAACCGCAATCTTTGCGCCATCCGCTAATAAATCGACAGAAGCTGTTTTACCTGGGTATAAGCCTAATGGTTCAAAGTGTACAGCTAATACAGACACAATATCGGTACCATTTTCTGTATTAAAATCGGTTAGGTATGGAACGTGTTGGAAATAGTTCGCATCCAATTCACCTTCCTCTAAATTGGTATTCGGTAAGACATAATCAGTAAACTGAACAATTTCTAATGTATAACCCTTTGCTTCTACGAGTGGTTTAATGACTTCTAAAATTTCTGCATGCGGAGTTACGGATGCGCCTACTTTAATAACGGTATCTTTTTTCTCAGTTGCACATCCAGTTAAAGCTAATATAAGAGCGATAAAGGCTAAGCCAAATTTAATTTTTTTCATGTTTATGTTCCTCTAGTTTCGTTTATCTATTTTTCGTACGATCCATGCGATCGATGTTTGTATAATTTCAACACATACAATTAATATAATTAAAGCATAATACATAATGGTGTAATTGTAACGATAGTATCCATATCGAATCGCAATATCACCTAATCCTCCACCTCCCATAAGCCCTGCCATTGCGGAATATCCAACTAACATAATCATCGTAATGGATAAACCTTGTATAAGTTGTGGGAGTGCTTCTCTGAAGAGAACCTTTGTTACAATTTGTAACTTACTTGCGCCCATCGTAATAACGGACTCAATCATGTCTTGATCAACTTCAAGGAGTGCACTTTCAACCAATCGTGCTACAAATGGAATGGCTCCGACAGATAGGGAGAAAATGGTAGCTTTAATACCTAAGCTCGTCCCCACAACAAAACGTGAGAATGGCATTAATGCGACAACTAAGATATAAAATGGAATACTTCTAAATACATTAATCACTCGGTTTAAGCTAAGGGATAATACTGGTTTTGGGTATAATCCATCTTTACGAGTTAAGGTAATAAGTACCCCTAATGGAAATCCAAATGCATACGCAATAAAGCTCGAACCTAATATAATCCATATCGTGTCCACTAAACCTTGTGATAAGAGTTCAAATAATTGTGCATTTGTCATATTAGTTCTCCAATCCAAGAAGTAAACGAGTTGTTTTATGTTGCGGATGATTGAAGATATCTTCTACTCGACCCTGTTCTATGAACTGACCACCATCAATCACAACTACTTTTTCACATACCTTTTGTACAACACTTAACTCATGTGTAATGATCAAGATTGTCGCATGTGTTTTTTCATGAATCTCTTTTAAGAGTTCCAATAAAGCTCGTGTTGTGATGGAATCAAGTGCACTTGTGGGTTCATCCAATAAAAGTAAATCTGGATTACTCGCAAGCGCTCGTGCGATCGCAACTCTTTGTTTCTGACCACCCGATAATTGAGATGGATAACTTAATTCTTTACCACTTAATCCAACGAGTTCAATTAAGTTTCTGATTTTTTGATCATAGTTCTCTTTCTTATCGTTTCTTAATGTAAGTGGAAAAGCGATATTATCATACACATTTCGTTGTTTAAGTAATTGATTTCCTTGAAATACGACCCCAATCTTTTGACGATATTCACGCATTCGATCATCCTTCGCCTCAAGAAGATTCAAGTGATCAATCAATATTTCACCCTCATCTGGTTTCTCAAGTAAGCTTAAGCAACGCAATAAGGTTGTCTTGCCTGCACCTGACATACCGATTATCCCAACCATTTCACCTTTATCTAAACTTAGGTTGACATTATCCAGCGCTACAAGTGTTCCATTTGCTGTATTAAAGCTTTTCTTTAACCCTTTGATTTCTATCATAGTTTCCTCCTATACAAAAAAGCCCCCATCACTAAGGACGAGGGCTTACCCGTGTTACCACCTATGTTCGTTTATAAATCACTTTATAAACCTTATCAAGTACGCCTATGAAAGGTTATACTCTATCGCTGTAACGGGCGAATCCGGCATAATCTAAGGTTTCCCATCGGTATGCTTGCTCCAAGACCATGTTCAACTGTTTTTGATTTACCCCTTTCAGCACTCCAGGGCTCTCTATGAAATCATCCACCGTTTACTCTTCTCTTCAACGCTTTTATGATTGACATAATAACAGTGCCTTTTTATCTTGTCAATCTTTTTTATTTAATTCATTTTAAAAGTTGGCCGTATTTCTTCATCCATTATTTCTAGAAACACTTTTACAATACTCGGATCAAACTGAACATTCGAATGACGGATTATTTCTAATCGTGCTTCATCGATTGTCATTGCTTTTCGATATGCACGATCCGATGTCATCGCATCAAATGAATCCGCTACGGAGATAATTCTGGAATAAACTGGAATATCATTTCCTTTTAAACCTTTAGGGTAGCCTGTACCATCCCAACGTTCATGATGAGCAAGAATATAATCCGCTATTTCTGAGAATTCGTTCGCAGCACTAAGAATACGATAACCCACTTCTGAATGTTTACGAATTAAGTTAAACTCTTCTTCAGTCAATCGATCCGGTTTATCTAAGATTGAATCAGGAACACCAATCTTACCAATATCATGCATCAATCCAGCAATTCTTAATTTAGAAACAATGTGTGAGTCTAAGTTCATCTTAAGCGCCATCTTTTCACACCATTCCGCAACACGTTGTGAATGTTCCATTTCACGTGAATTCTTTTCATACAACGAGTTCATAATAATTTCAATCGTACGACTTAACATACTACTGGTATCAATCAACTTCTCTCGACTTAATCGCATCTCTGCTTTCTTCAATACAGATACAAGACTATCATCCGATGATTGTTTAACTGCATAGGCAGAAGAAACAGATACTTTGATATTCTGTATGGTTTCATTGACCATCACATGGTTTATTTGAGCTAAGATGATATCGATATAGGACTTTTGTACTTTGGTATAAACGATTATAAAATCACTCCCCCCAAATCGACAGAACATATCAGAATTGTAAACAATCGGTTTGATTAAATTAACCACTCGCTTAACAAGTGTATCCCCCATCTCATAACCAAATGCATCATTAATGAGTTTCATACCATTGATATCAATCTTTAATAGAGTTAATGGATAATTCTCAACTTTATCCAACTTAACAATATTTGATTCATAGTAATGTCGATTATATAAACCTGTTGTTTGATCATGATAGTTCAAATAATGTAACATCTCTTCTGCTTTTTTTCGCTCGCTAATATCAATAACCGTACTCATAAAAAGATTTTCATTATTGAAACGTATCTTTGAAACACTAATATTCGCCCAGAAGAATGAACCATCTTTTCTTATCATTCGTTTTTCAACAGTGTGACTCGTTGGTTTATTGTCATCAAAAAGAGGTTGAAGTGTATTTTCGTGATCATTTTCACCCTTATGAATTAAATGATTAATACTCATATTATTAAACTCATCATTGGAATATTGAAACATCCCATTGAAATAATCATTGGTATTTAATAAAACCCCATTACTATCTAAATAACAAATACCAATTTGAGCTTGTTCAAATAATGATCTAAAACGTCTCTCCGCAAATCGTGTTAGTTGGAGTTGATTAACAAGTTCCCTTTGAATCATGAAGAGTTTTCCTACAACGACTGTTGTAAGTGGAAATACAATTATCAAAGGTACAATCGAATTATAGAATGCAGTAATATACTCTTCCTTTGCCATCACCATAATCGAGATTGTCATTAAGATATGGATGATAAGTCCCAATAAATAGAAATTTAATGAAGAGTAAATTCTTAAAAATGGTGTATTAATTTTCCTAAATAAATACCCCAATAATCCACTACTAAGAATAATTGATATTCCAATAATCGTTCCATCTCCCCCTAAAATGAATCGATAAATACTGAGAAGAATCATAAGAAAAATACTTCTTTTTCCACCAAAAATATATGCAATTAAACCAACAAGGATGGATCGAGTATCGATATACAGACCTAATGTTGGAGTAAAAGGAAAACTCATTATTAATATCCCAATTAAACCAAATAAAAAGGCATCGAACACTTCTGATGAATGATCGTATGTCTCTTTAATATAAGTTGATACTTGATAGAGTAATGTTGAAGCGATTAAGATTGCGGCATTATCTAATAAAATATGTAAATCACTCGCGTTCATAATTACCTCATTTTTCACACTATCCGTTGAGATTAATGTTACCGTATGTAAGCGATTTAATCAAGAATGTTCGAAAAAAAAGGACTATTTCTAGTCCGTTTTTGAATTAATAATTCTTTTCGTCGATTGCGAAGTGTGCGTGGTTTTGTCCACAAACTGGGCAGATAGAAGGCGCATTATTTGCTTCTACTTGGTAACCACAGATATCGCATTCCCAAACAACTTTTTCATCTTTCTTGAAGACACGATCATCTTCGATGTTCTTAACTAAATCAAGGTAACGTTTTTCGTGACGAGCTTCAATTTTACCAACTTCTTTCATCAAGAATGCAATCTTCGCAAAACCTTCAGCTTCCGCATCTTTTGCGAAATCCGCATACATGGTTGTCCATTCATAGTTTTCACCAGCAGCCGCGTCTTTTAAGTTTTCAGTTGTAGTTGGAAGACCATCGTGTAAGAATTTGAACCATAAGAATGCATGTTCTTGTTCATTACGTGCAGTTTCTTTGAAGAAATCAGCGATTTGTTCGTAGCCTTCTTCTCTTGCTTTCATTGAGTAGAAAGTATACTTTGTATTTGCCATGGATTCTCCAGCAAATGCAGCTTGTAAATTCTTTTCAGTCTTAGTTCCTTTTAAATTCATTGTTTTTATTACCTTTCTTATAACTAATATTATTATAGTCTTAACCGATAATAGAAACAATGGCAAATTAGGAATAATTACTATTATAGTTAAATTATTTTACACTTAATGCTAAAACAGTGGATTGTATCACTTGATCACAAAGAGCCTGTTTACCTAAAAATAATGGCCAGTAACCTATTCCTAATAATGCTAATGTAAATACTTTAATTACATATCGAATCGTTGCTTGTACGATATTTATTCGATTTCCATTAACTAATTCTACTTTCATCCCTAATACTCTTTTACCAATCGTGCCTTGCCATGGGCTTGATTCTAATAGAATAAAATAAAGCGCAACTGCAAATACAGGCAACATTGGATGAATGGATCGAGCAATATTTTGGATTGGGAACATAATAAATAAATCGATGAAAAACGCTAAAATACGTTTATAAATTGGAGCCTTAGCCCAATATAAATTTTTCTTAGTTTGCTCAGTAAGTGCTTTGTCGAGTAGATTTGATTTCATATTACATGTAGAAAATATTGTTTTTATATTTCTCCATTAAAGCCTTATTATGTTCATCTCCACCATCAATATTTGCACTGTGGAAAACTGGAACTTCAACTCCTTTTTCAACTAATTTCTCCGCAACTTTTAATGTTATACCATTCACAATAAATGCACCAATTACAGTTGATGTTGGCCCCATTTTTTGTTCAACCCCACGAATCTTCTGACTTGAATCTTCAAATTCTCCACAATTGTCTATCACAATATCCCCAACATCTTTTAATTTTAAATGACTTGAATGACGTGAAGTTACGAGACTTGTGTAGGTAATGTTTGTTATTACGATTACCTTAATTCCCTTTTTCTTTGCCTCTAGTCCCATATCAATCGTTACTGCATTGCGTCCTGAAACGGAATGAAGGATTAAGACATCCCCTTGCTTGATACTCGTATTATTAAGAATTAATGTACCATAGCCTTCTAAACGCTCAATATCGCTCGTTAGTGTCGCTGGTCGAATATTAGACATTAAATCTGCCGCAAAGATTGGATTGATATTAACTAATCCACCTGTACGATAGAATAACTCCATCGATAACATACCTGCATGAGATGCCCCAAACGCAAAAATTGAATTCCCATTCTCTATTGCTTCGACGATTAGATTTGCTGCTTCATCGATTTTATTTTCTTGTGTAAACTCTACTTTATCAATTAAACTCTTAAGATGATCTGCATAATTATGAAATGATTGACCCATACGTATTCTCCTTTTTTGTAATTATATCATTACAATGTTTTTTTAACAATAACGCATTATTAATCATTGTATTATTGTAATTATATTATGCTATAATTTTTACATGAAAATTCTACATGATATCAGTATCAATAAACTATCATCTATTCCACTCTATGCTCAACTACGTGACGGTTTATTAAAAGCGATGGATAGTGGCATCCTAAAAGAAAATGATAAATTACCAACAGAAAACGAAATTTGCTCATTTTATAACATTTCAAAGACAGTAGTAAGACAAGCCTATAGTGATTTACTTAGTATGGGCAGGATTGAACGACATAAAAGCAAGGGAACTTTTGTTAAGAAAGTATATAAAGAGAGAAATTTCATACAAGAACTTAGTGATTTTTCGAATGAGATGATTCGACAGGGTTTTCAACCGAGTACAAAACTTATCTATATTGAAAAGATCACATGGGATGAAAAAGCATATCCAATACTAAGTCTAAATAAAGGCCAAGAATGCTTGCATTATAAACGGTTGAGACTAGGAAGCAATACACCTATTTATGTTGAGGAAACATTTGTTTCACTCGAAGAATTCCCAAATCTAGATCAACATGATTTTGCGAACGAATCACTATTTAAGTTGCTTGAATCGGATTATAATACTCAAATAACAAAAGTTTATACGACGTATAAAGCAGTTATTGTATCCGATGCAGACTCAAGAATTTTAGATATTCAAAAGCATAGTGCAGTTCATAAAGTTGAAACTCAAAGTTATAATCAAAACAATAAAATTGTAGAGTACTCCATTGCTTACTTCCCAGGAACTAGAAATCGATTCAGTTTAGTCGTTAAGAGGAATCACCGATGAAATACATTTCTTTATTTAAAAGTAGTAGCACACCACTTTATGCACAATTGAAAGATTCAATCAAACAAGCAATAAAGAATGGTCAATTAAAACCAAATGATAAACTTCCGACTGAAGAAGAATTATGTGAGGAATTTAGAATATCAAGACCCGTTGTTCGACAAGCTTATAAAGAATTACTAGATGAAAACTATATTATTCGTTTTAAAAGTCGTGGTACATTTGTAAAAGAACAAGAAATAAAAAGCACATTTTTTAGTGAATTCTCTGATATTGAGATTGACTTAGAGAATATGGGATTATCTCCTTCTGTAGTTTGTTTAAGCAAAGAAGTTCTTTCAAATAACGAACATGATTTATTGATTCATGAACAATTAGACAGTAAACAAGTTCTTAAGGTTAAGTTGGTTTATTATAGCTCTGATTTACCCATTGTATTAAAAGAATCTTATTATCCATTAGACTTAATACAAGGGCTTCAAAATATAAATTTCGAGAACTCTCCTATCTATAACACACTGGAAACTGAATTTAATATATGGTTAAGCCATATTAAAAAAGTAGTGGATGCACAAATTATCCCAGATGAATTAACTGATACATTAAAAACCGAGAGTGGTCATGCGATCCATTTTGTCGAATCACTTGCATATGATGATCGCGATCGAGTTGTTGAAATCGCACATTCGTATTATATTGGTGATCGTAATGAATTTGATCTAATGGTATATAAGCAAAACTAAAAACAATCTGATAATTCAGATTGTTTTCTTTAACTATTCTTTTACTGAACTATTTTCAAGTTCGTATTGCTTTTTATCCCATGCAGCTAAGAATGGATAGTAAATAGCTAATACAATAACGAGGTTAATCGCCTGTAGAATGACTGCTCTAAAGTCACCACCCGTAGCAATAAATCCCGCAATAAATACAGGGGTTGTCCAAGGTGGAGCAGCAACAATTCGATTCACCAAGTTAAGCGCCATGGCAAAGTACGTCAATGTACCGACAACAAGTGGAGCAATAATATACGGAATTAACAGCATTGGATTTAATACGATTGGTAAACCAAATACGATTGGTTCATTGATATTGAAAATACCAGGACCTAAAGATAATCGACCAATAAGCCTTAATTGTTTGGATTTAGCAAAGAATGCACAAACAATCGCAATACCTAAAGTAGCACCAGTCCCACCTACATTAATAAATAACGATTGGAACCCTTCAACCGCAATATTAGGAATTTCTAAACCAAGACGTAAAGCATCCACATTCGCTAAATAACCAGCTTGAATTAAAGGATTAACAACAGATCCAACAATTAAATCACCATGTAGTCCAAATGCCCAGAAAATTGAAATAAAGAAACTTGTAAACATAGCACCGAGATAACTTGCTGAAATTGTAATCAACGGAATTTGAAGCACATTAATTATGAAGACTTGTGCTGTTCCATAGGATGTTAATGCAAATAATACATGAATGAGTGCAAATAAAACGATGATAATGGCTCCTGGAACTAATGCAACGAATGAACGACTAATTGCTACAGGAACACTTTCAGGTAGTCGAATAACCATATTCGCTTTAATGACACGAACATAAATTTCTGAAACAATTAACGCTACGATAATCGCTAAGAATAATCCTTCAGCACCTAGAATACCCGTACTCCAAGCACCAGAAGATCCATCTTGTAATAAGAAGAATGCCGCAAATGCTAAGCCTGCAGCCACAATACCTTCTTCACCATACGATTTTACAAGTGAGAATGTAATTCCCATTGTAGCAACTAATGCAGAAATACTCATTGTAGACGAGAACACAACACCCCAAATAAAGTCATCCCATGTCGGGAAAATTCCAGTAATAAACTCAGCCCAACCAGGAACTGGAAAGTCGGTACTAAATATTATGATGATTGAACCGACAATCATGAGTGGCATCGTAAGGACTAAACCATCACGAATTGCCATAAGATGTCTCTGAGTTGAGACCCTTGATGCTACTGGAGCCAGTTTTTCTTCAAAAAACTTGACTATAGAATCCATATTATCCTCCTTTTCTAAGTAGTTAGCTTATATTGTAAGTATATAGTATCATTATTAACTCAGTCAATAGATTACTCAAATATAGAAATCACATAATAAAATAACTAACTTAAAAACTAAGTTAGTTACATTATTTAAAACCTCAGTATCAAAATCTTTGGTTTTAATCCATTTTATATTTATATGCTTTCATCTTTTCAAAAGTATACAACTCAGTAAATCCAATTGCTTTTAATTGAAGAATAATTTCTTCAAAGTGATCCTTTAAATGTTCTATTTTATGTGTATCTGAACCCATCGTTAAAATTCTTCCACCTAAATCATAATATAACTTGAGTATTCGAGTTGAAGGAGTTAAGTCAGGCAAGTTATAACGATAGCTTGATGTATTTACTTCGATTCCTTTGCCTTTTTCAATGACACGTTTTAAGATTTTTTCGATAATATCAATAACATATTCATCATCAAGTACTCCATTATTATCGTATCGCTTAATGACATCCAAATGGCCTAAAACACTAAAGTCATCAAATTGATCAACAAGTAGGTACAAGTATTCATAATAACCTCGATTATATTCAATTTGTGTTTTGTCTTTCTGATATTCATTTAACCATAATTCTTTATTCTCAATCTGATGGCAACTTAACAATACAAAATCAATCGGATATTTTTTCATATCATCAACATATCGATGCATCGTATGAAGTTGTACACCAAATTCCAATCCAACTTTTATGGTAATTTTGTCTTTATAGAGATTCTTAACTCGTTCATACTCACTAAAGAAATTCGGATAATCCACTTCTTGTTTATCTACAATATGATTCTTAACATCATAATCCACATGATCCGTAAAACAGATTTCATCTAAACCAAGGTTTATTGCTTGTTGGACAATCTCTTCCATCTCTAACTTCGAATCTACACTAAAATTTGAATGGATATGATAATCAGCTCGCATGTTGGTCTCCGTATAGTAATTGGTTTAGATCTTGATATACTTCTTTACTGCTTGTCGCAAATAAGAATACAGACTTAACATTTAATTCTTTTTTATCTTCAAATGGGAAATAAACTTCTCCACCCACTTCTTTTAACACAATACTTGAAGCCGCATAATCCCATAGTTTTAAATGACTGGAAATATAAATATCATGTAAACCTCGTGCGATTTGACACATACTAATTGCCGCAGATCCAATATTACGATGAGCAAAGACTTGAGTTGAAACAAGTTTAACATTTGCATTGTATTTTTCTTCTAAGGTATATAAAGTCTTTAAGTTCATATCTAGGACTGATTGATTCATGGTACGTATCGGTAATTTACTTAATGCTTGTTTATTTAGATAAGCGCCTTGACCAACAATCCCAAGATAAATATCATTTTTAACTACATCAAAAACAAACCCAAATACAGGTTTCATATTTTCATAATAAGCAATGGATATTGCGAAATCTTCTTTACGTCTAAAAAAGTTCTTTGTTCCATCAATCGGATCAATAATCCACATCTTATCGGTAAAGATATGCTCTTCACTTTCTTCACCTAAAACTTGTGTATCTGGAAATTTCTCTGTAAGAGATTTGATCAACGTATTTTGTACAAGTATATCTAAATCAGTCACAATATTATCAAATTCATTATCCTTTACAATCACTTCTTGAATGGTCTTACTTAATATCAATTCTCTAATCTCTGGTAATATGGATTCAATAAACACTATTTTTTCTTTCATACATAAACCTCAATACTATTGTATCAAATTGATTCTAATCTGCGTCTTATTTGACTCAATTCTTTATTTATCTCTTGGATGAATCGTTCACCCTCACCTTTTATAAACGGACTGGTTAGACCTTCATAGGTTGAATCATAGGATAATTCATCTGCACAATAACCTACCGATGTATTCGTCAAACCAAACAATAGAACAGGATTTGTTTGATCAATTTTCAAATATAAACTTGAGAATAGCTCCATTGGTACAGTCACAATAAATACGTCTCCAAGTTGGATAATACTGTATGAAATACTTAGGATATCATCAATATTTTTCTTTATCTGATGATATAAAACAGTATTTGTTGCGTTTAGTATCTTTAATTGATCCTTATCACTTGATTGTAATATAAGTTGATTATTGCGATGGATTGCTTCTTCTAAACGTTTAGTATCATTAAAGCAATGAAAATTAAATTGTTTAGTGTATATTTTTAAATTAACACTCTTAAAATCATTGAACACTAGTGTACTCGGTATCTGTTCTAGAATTCCTTTACCTGTTCGAATAAGTTCATTCACATCATCACTCAAACGGTAATGACGATTACTGATATCTCCTTCAGCTCCATTGCTCATAAACACTGGGCAATTGTAACGCTCTTCCAATCCCTTACGAATATAACCAAATAAATCAGCACTTATCTGAGTATTTGTTTGACCTAATACTGTTGGGTGACACGATAGATTTACAAGCATTCCAAGCGTATTATTGTTTGCTTTAAACTGTACAAATCGTATTTTCTTATCTGCTGGATTATTCTTATTATTACGATTACCATAATAACCATCAATCGCATATTCACTATAAGAAAGATCTGACTCTATGAGTGTGTCATTCGCAACAAGTGCCGTTTTAACACTAACATCAACTAAGAAATCGAGGTAGCCTTCCGCTACACTCGATTCCGTTTTAATCCCAAACAAACCATCTCTAAGTACTTCTGGTGCAGCATGCGTATGACTTGGAATCGTAAAGACGGATTCAAAAGAGATATTGAGTTCATCTTTTACACGGTTACGAATTCGATTGGATAAATAATCATCAAATTGAAGTAAATCATACTGTAACATGCAAATCTTATTCCCATTATGTTCCATCACAAGTACATAACAAAACAAATCATCTAGAACTGAAGTATGCTTCTCTATTCGATTGATTTGACCTGATAAATAACTTGGTACAACAGGCGTAATACATGATTTTTTGATTGAAATTTTCATATTTTTCACTCTTTTACTTTTTAACAGGAAAAGGAATCTCGCGAGAGATTCCTGGTTTGGAAGGGAGTATTAACTGATTAGAATAATCCTAAGAATCCGCCAACTAATCCTAGAACTAAGAGAAGTGCAATACACTTAACAGCAGACCAGTTTTTGTTTTTAATGAGCCAGTATAAACCAAGTGTTAAGCCTAATGGGATAAGTTTTGGTAAGATACCGTCTAAGATATTTTGTAAAACAATAGGACTTTCACCGTTAGGAATTGTTAATGCGATTGTTGTACCACCATATAAGGAAGTAAGAGAACCGACAACCAAGATACCTAAGATGGAAGCTGCACGTGTAAATTCTTTTGCATTACGAGTAATTGCTTCGATTGCCTTAGTACCTAAGTTATAGGACCAGTGCATTAACCAATAACGTACTGCGAATTGTACAACGTTGAACATCAACAAGAATACAATTGGACCAGCGATACTGCCATCAAGTGCCATATTAGCACTGATACCAGCAGCGATCGGAACGAGTGTAAACCAGAAAATAGCATCACCAATACCACCTAGAGGACCCATAGCAGCAACACGTACTGCACGGATTGTACCGATATCGGATTTTTCTTGTTCCATGGATAGAACGATACCCATAACGAATGTTACTAAGAATGGGTGAGTATTAAAGAACTCAAGGTTGTGTTGCATGGATAATGATAAGTCTTCTTTGTCAGTATGAATTTTCTTCAATCCTGGAATAATACCATATAACCATCCTGCAGCTTGCATACGTTCATAGTTGAATGAACCTTGCAAGAAGAGGGAACGCCAAGCCATTTGGTTCAAGGTCTTTTTATCGAGCGGAGCCGCTGGATTTAGATCACGATAATTTGTTGCAAGATTAGATGCCATCATTGCTTACCTCCTTTTTACCAAATTGTTTCATCTTAACATTAGTTTGATAGTCGTAAACTGCAATTGCAAATCCGATTAGAGCGATAAGTGCTAAAGCTTGTCCGCCTAAACCAGCTTTGTCGACGATTGTAGCCAATGCGAATCCTGCGAAATAGAAGCCCCAGTATTCGTTTGACATCATAACTTTCAACAATACAGCAAACCCTACGAAACGCATCATACCACCAGCAGCCTTTAAACCATTCCATACCCAGATAGGTAATACGTTGGTTAAAGTTTCACCAATAGCTTGACCGAATAGTAATCCAGCCAACACGACGAATGCGAATAATAATCCGAGTAAACCCATTGTAATGTAGTTTAAACGTTCAATGCCTTTAGTATCAGCATTCTTAGCATAATCATCAGCCTTAGCCATTAATGGTGAAGTGATTGTAAACACTAAGATAACTGCATATTGACCTAATAAAGCAAACGGAATGGATAAACCAAGCGCAGCTTGTGGGTCTGTAATATTCATGGAAATCGCAAACACTGTTGCCATGATTCCACCGATAACACTGTTAGGTGGTTGAGCACCGCCGACCGGCATACTACCAATCATCATTAATTGATAAGAACCACCAACGATTAAGCCAGTGTTCATATCACCAAGAATAGCACCAACAACTGGTCCCATTACGATTGGTTGATATAATGATTCAAGGAAAGAGAACTGATCAATAGCGGCGATGAAAGTTACAATCATAACAAGTAAAATTTGAATAAAGCTAAAAGTCATATTGTTTCATCTCCTTTATTTTTTAAATAATTTTTGAACATCTTCTGTACCTTCACTCGGTACTTTTCGAATCTCAAGTTCTACCCCAAGTTCGACTAATCTTTGAAAAGCCGCAACATCTTTGTCATCTACAGCCACAACCGTCGCAACTTGACGCTTGCCTTCAGCCATGTGCATGTTACCGATGTTAACTTTTGTAATAGGGACGCCCCCCTCTACCAAAGTCAAGACATCACTTGGATTATCGCACATGATGATAATCTTCTGCTCAGGGCTTGCCTTATGAATGACGTTGATCGTCTTCTCTAAGGTAAAATAGCGAGTTTGGCAAAAACTCGGTGCTGCCATATCCATGAGACCTTGTCTAAAGGTATCATTCGCAACTTTATCATTAGCCACAAGAATAAGATTTCCTTTAACACTTGAAGCCCATTGTGTTGCCACTTGCCCATGGATTAAACGATTATCAATTCTTGTCAAAACTATATTTGCCACTGCACTCCCTCCATTCCTAGTAACGCCGTGATAGCGCTTTACCTACATTTAATATAACCCTATAAAAACTCAATTGCTTTATATTTTTACCTATACTATTTGTATTTTTCGTTATAGAATTAATTTATAGTGTGAATTATCACAAATATAGGAGATATAAAATGTACAAAAAGACAACTTCGATACAATGTGCAAAGTATTGTGAAATATTGAAAAATCTACCAAATAATGGTAATTCGAACTATTTTAATGCTAAAAAAACCATAAAAAAGAAAAAAATAGATGAAGTCTATGTCTATGATCGATCTGTATGCGTACAAGTCGATAGTGGAATCATTGGTATTGTATTTTTAAACGATTTAAATGAAAAACCTGAACTCTTCGCAATACATAAAACATTAAAAATAAAACCAGGTACCTATTTTAACTTTATTAGTCTATCTCAGTCTGGTATCGTTACCATACAAATGAACTTAAATGCGAACAGTCAAAAAGTAAGAATACCTGAGTTTGGTTCTGTGGGCATTAAGTCATCCATAAAGGTTCAAGAGATCTATGCTTACTACTATTCCACTAAAGGAAACTCATATTTCTTCGAAGGCGAAAAACATCCATACTGGGAAATGACATTCGTAGATAATGGTGAACTCATCACGAATGTTGAAGGTGAAGATTATATACTCCCTACTCGTTCGATCTTCTTTTATAGCCCACATCAATTTCATACTCAACGTACAACCGATAAAAGTACCTGCTCTTATATGACAATTATGTTTGATATGAAAGAAATGGAACCAGAGAAACTCGCTAATAGGGTCATCCATTGTAGTAAAAATATGTATCAAACATTATCCATGTTCATGCACTTATCCAATGAGAATTGGGAGCACATAAATGAATTGTTATTGAGTTTATTAAAACTATTAATAATTTACGCCATGGATGAAACCAATGAAATTGAATTTGCTTCACAGAATATTAATCCAATGCAACAACACTATGAAGATGAACTTATGAATGAAATTACTCAGTACATCATGAATCATATCAATAGTTCATTAAGTATTAATGAAATTTGTGATAAATTCGCAATCTCCCGATCATCTTTACAAGCATTATTCAAACGAAATTTAGATATCTCACCAAAGCATTACATAAACAACATCAAACTAGAACAAAGCAAGATATTACTTAAGAAATCAGCACGTACAGTGAGTGAAGTAAGCGATATGTTAGGATTCGCTTCTATACATTACTTCTCTCGTAAATTCAAATTACAGTATGGTATTTCTCCAAGTGAATACGCAAAATCGATTGTGAATTAAAAAAAGAGGCTGTAACGAAATAGAATAATTAGTTGGTCAAAAAGACAATTAATGATTCGG
>RRZU010464943.1_pt1 | contig 47432 bp, 45 predicted proteins | sample 2165561 | NCBI WGS metagenome assembly RRZU01 (sample SAMN10456909, study PRJNA506462) | wastewater metagenome | isolation source: wastewater sludge | place: USA: Moscow, Idaho | reverse complement strand
GGCGCTTCTCCACGCGCAGTTCTCCCGGAGCCAGTCCGTCGGCCTTCGCCGGACGAGCCAGGAGCACCTTCAAACGTTCCCCGTCCAGGGTGGTCCAGGCGATGGGGGCGGGGTTGGCGCCGCGGATGAGCCGATCCAGCATGACGGCGGGGGCCGTCCAATCCAGTCGGACATCAGCCGCCTCCACCTTGGGTGCCAGCGTCACGCCGCGCTCGGGCTGGGCGACCGGCTCCAGGTCGGGCAGACGATCCAGAGTGCTCAAGAGCAGGTCGGCGCCGCTGGCCGCGAGCGCGTCGAGTACCTCGCCGGAGGTGTCGATCCCGGTCAGCGGCAGCGTGACCTGGTCGAAGACGGGACCGGCGTCCAGTTCGCGGACCAGCCGAAATGTGGTGGCGCCCGTCTGGGCATCACCGGCCATGATGGCGCGCTGCACGGGCGCGGCGCCTCGCCAGCGTGGCAGCAAAGAGAAGTGGAGGTTGATCCAGCCGAACCGGGGAATATCGAGCACGCGTTGGGGAATCAACGCGCCGTAGGCGACCACGGGGCACGCGTCGGGAGAAAGCCGGGTCAAGGCGTCGACGAAGTCTTCGTCGCGAGGGTGGGCCGGAGTCAGGACGGGGAGACCCTGTTCGGACGCGAAGGCGGCCACATCGCTGGGCGTCGGACGTTTGCTGCGTCCGCGTGGCGCGTCGGGGCGGGTCACCACCGCGACGACCTCATGCGAGGACGCAAGCAGCGCCTTCAAGGCTGGAAGGGCAACCGACGGCGTGCCGGCGAAAACAAGACGCACGGCTCCCACCCTAGGCGATCAGCCGATGACCTGCGGATCGACCCGGAGACGCATCGCGCCGGGCGCCTTGCGGGCCGAACGCTCCGCGAGCAGGGCCTTCATCCCCGTCACGAGTTCGGCCCCGCGTTCAGGGGGACAGCGGACGGTCAGCCGCCACACGTCGTCCTCCACCGGGATCGGACCAAAGTGCTCGGCCCCTGCCACCGGACGCCAGGCCGCCTCAGCATCTTCCAATGCTCCCGGGGGCCCTTCCAGGAGGACCAGCCGAGCGGCGGGCGGAAAATGGGCTTGCTCGCGCTCGTGGAGTTCCCGCGCTGCCGCCCCGGGGGCATCGAGCCGGACGAGCGCCTGAACGGCCCGGTCCCCCGGCTCCCCGACGATCACGACGGTCCCTCCGCGCTCACCGGGCAGTACGAGCGCGGACGCATCGAGCCAGCGCCGCAGCGCCTCATCCCCGGCCCGCAGGTCGGGTCGGGCCAGCAAAACCCCCGCGTCCATCAGGACCGCGGCCGCATAGCCGGCCTCCGGACGCGGCTCAGCGCCTGGGGTCGCCAATACGAGCGCGGGCTCAGCACCGACGGCCCCCACCAGGTGCCCCGACCACGACTGCACCACCGGCGTGTGCGGGAAAGCGCGCCCGAGTTCCTCTGCCGTACGCGCCACCCCCACCTGCGGTGCCCGCAGGCGAGTGTCACCGCAGTGCGGGCAGCGCCAAGCACCGGGGAGCGGGCCACACGACGCACACGTCAGCGTGAGCCCTTGAGGGCCCCGCTCGCCGCGCAACGGCAGCCCGCACCGGGGACACTCAGCCACAGCGCGACAGGTGTGGCAGCTCAGCCGTGGGGCGTATCCCGCCCGCGGCACCTGAACCAGGACCGGGCCCGACGCCAAACCGGTGCGCAGAGCGGCGAACACGTCATGCGGCAGGCGAGCGCCACGGGCGTGCGGATCGCGCTCGAGGGCGCGGTCGGTGTCGGTGGAGGCCCGCACCGCGGGGCCCAGTCGCCGGACCTCCCGCGAAGGCAGATCCAGGGGCACCAGCCAGCCACGCGCCGCTAGCGCGGCCACCTCTGCGGTGCGTCCGTATCCGGCCAACAGCAGCGCTGCGCCCTCGCGCGGGGCGCGCAACGCCGCGACTTCCCGGGCATGCGGGTAGGGTGCGCGCGGTTCGGCGTAGGCGTCGTTGCCCTCATCCCACACTGCGATGAGGCCCAGGTCGCGGACCGGAGCGAAGACCGCCCCCCGGGTGCCGATGACGCAGCGGGTGTCACCACGCGAGACGGCCAAGAAGTTGCGGTAGCGGGCTGCGGGGCCCAGATCGGCCGTGAGCGTGACGAAGGATCCCTCACCGAACCGCTGCGTCGCACGCGCCGCCAACCAGGCGACCGCGTCCGCGTCGGGAACCATGAGGATGACGCCCCGGCCACCGGCCATCGTCGCCGAGGCGGCATCGAGCAGGCCTGCGGCCCAGTCGCCCACGGTCGAGAAGACCGGCACGGGCGACCACGCCGCCCGCACGCCCTCGCCCGCCGTGAGGGCGGCCAGGAATCGTTCACCGCCGGGGTATCCGGGAAGGACCTGCGGTGGCTGGCTCGTGTCCGGATCAGGACGCTCGGGTCGCGCGGCGGCCTCGGAGGTGGCGTGACGCGGCGGGATCGCCAGCCGAACCACATCGGAGAACGTTCCGCCCCAATGGTCGGCCACCGCGCGCACCAGCCCCGCCACCGGCGGCGTGAGGACCACCTCGGGTGAGGGCACCCGCTCCAACGGCGCGGGCTTGGCCACCTCGGTGACGTGATCCAAGGCGAGGATGTACCCGTCGCGTAGCTTGCCCGCGAACCGGATCCGGACGCGGGAGCCCACGGCAGCGCTGTCGGCCTGGGCCGGGGTCACGAGATAGTCGAAAACCCGATCCAAGTGCGGCAGCGGAACATCCACCGCGACGTGCGCGATGAGCGGCGCGTCGGGGGTCGTCATGGCCTCGATCCTAGAAGGCGGCCCCGACAGCGCGGCGCCCTCAGCCGCGGACGGCTGCCGCGAGCGCGTCGGCTCGATCCGTGCGCTCCCACGTCATCACGGGCAACTCGCGGCCAAAGTGGCCGTAGTTCGTGATCTGGGAGTAGATGGGACGCAGCAGATCCAGGTCCCGGATGATCGCGGCGGGGCGCAGATCGAACACGGACAAGACCGCGTCGTTGATCTGGTTCAGCGGCACCTTCTCGGTCCCGAAGCATTCGGTGTAGAAGCCGACTGGATGGGCGCGCCCGATGGCGTAGGCCACCTGGACCTCGCAGCGATCGGCCAGGCCCGCAGCGACGACGTTCTTGGCAACCCAGCGCATCGCGTAGGCAGCCGACCGATCGACCTTGGAGGGATCCTTGCCCGAGAAGGCGCCGCCGCCGTGACGGGCCATGCCGCCGTAGGTGTCGACGATGATCTTGCGGCCAGTGACCCCGGCGTCCCCCATCGGGCCACCGATCACGAACTTGCCGGTCGGGTTGACGAACGTCTTGTGCCCGGTCGAATCGATGTCGTAGCGAGCCAGGACCGGATCGATCACCAAACGCGCGATGGCATCGCTGATCACGCCGTCGTTCCAGGCGGCTTCGGTGTGCTGAGTCGAGACGACCACCGTGTCGACGCGCACCGGCGTGTCCCCGTCGTACTCGACCGTGACCTGGGTCTTTCCATCGGGGAGCACCCAATCGAGTTCCCCGGTGCGGCGCACCTGCGCCAACCGTTCCGAGAGCCGATGGGCGATGTCGATGGGCAACGGCATGAGCGTGGGGGTGTCGGTGCAGGCGTAGCCGAACATCAGCCCCTGATCCCCGGCGCCTTGGCGATCCAGTGCGTCGCCCACCCCGCTCTCGCGGACCTCTTCGGCCAGATCGACGCCTTGAGCGATGTCGGGGCTTTGGTTGCCCAGCGACACCAGCACGCCGCAGCTCTTGCCGTCGAAGGACGCCCCGGCGTGGTCGTAGCCGATCGACAAGATCCGCTCGCGGGCGATCCCGGAGATATCCGCGTACGCCTCCGTGGAGACCTCGCCAGCGACGACGACGGTGCCGGTGGTCACCAGCGTCTCTACCGCGACGCGGCTGTGGACGTCTTGGGCCAGCAGCGCATCGAGTACGGCGTCACTGACCGAGTCGGCGACCTTGTCCGGATGTCCCTCGGTGACGGACTCCGAGGTGAACAGACGGCTCACGAATCCTCCTGTGTTCGGATGGCCACGACAGCGTCCCAGATGCGGTGGGCGACCAGCGCCTTGTCCCCACTGGCGGTCGCCACGACGCCATCGTGATCGATGATGGTGATGGTGTTGTCGGGGTGGCCAAACACGGCCCCACCCGACACGTTATTGAGGACGAGCAGATCGCATCCCTTGCGCTCCAGCTTGGCGCGCCCCAGCGCCAGCAGGTGGGCCTCATCATCGGCGGTTTCGGCGGCAAAGCCGACGATGACCTGACCGGGGGCCTTCCTGCGGCGGGCGGCCAGCGTCGCCAAGACGTCGGTGGTCTGCACCAGGTGCAGATCCAAGCCGTCGCTGCCGTCCTTCTTGATCTTGTGCGTGGCGGTCGCATCGGGGGTGAAGTCGGCTGCCGCGACGGCCATGACGATGACGTCGGCGTCCGGCGCTCGCTGCACCATCGCCTCCGCAAGGTCGGCTGTGGAACTCACCTCGACCACCTCGACCCCAGCGGGAGGCTCCTCAGACAGGTGGGCGGAGACCAAGGTGACATCAGCCCCGCGCAGCGCGGCAGCGCGGGCCAGCGCGATGCCCTGGCGTCCGCTGCTCGCATTGCCCAGGAAACGAACCGGATCCAGCGCCTCCCGTGTTCCGCCAGCGCTGACGATGACCCGCTGGCCCAGAAGGTCACGAGCCTGCACCGCCGCCACTGCGGGCGCATCCTGCAGCAGGGACTGTGCCACCGCGACGATGTCGGCGGGCTCGGGGAGGCGTCCGGGCCCAGAATCGGCCCCGGTGAGGCGGCCGCTCGCGGGATCCATCACGACGGCTCCCCGCTCACGCAGCGTCGCGACGTTGGCGACCGTGGCGGGATGCTGCCACATCTCGGTGTGCATGGCGGGCACGAACACCACCGGGCAGCGCGCGGTCAACAAGACATTGGTCAGGAGATCGTCCGCGCGCCCAGTCGCCGCCCGGGCGAGCAGATCCGCCGTGGCGGGTGCTACTAGGACGAGATCGGCCTCGTGCCCGATCCGGACATGAGGCACCTCGTGAACGTCAGCGAAGACACCGGTCGACACCGGGTGCCCCGACAACGCGGCCCAGGTGGCCTCCCCCACGAACGCCAACGCGTTCGCGGTGGGGACCACCGTGACATCATGTCCAGCCGTGCGCAGGCGACGCACCACCTCGCACGCCTTGTAGGCGGCAATGCCGCCCGCGACGCCCAAGACGATGCGTTGCACGACGTCGGCGCTCAGGCCAGATCGTCGGGGGCGAACGGATCGTCGCCGAAGTCGGGATCAGCCTCAGCTTCGGCGCGCGCAGCGGCTTCGGCCTCGGGATCGATCTCGTTGCACTCCAGCACGTCCGCGGCAATCTCGCGCAGGGCGATCGTCAGGGGCTTTTCCTGAACGGTCGTCTCCACGAGCGGGCCCACGTTTTCCAGGAGGCCTTCGCCCAACTGGCTGTAGTACGCGTTGATCTGCCGCGCGCGCTTGGCGGCGAACAGGACGAGACGGTACTTGGAATCGACCTTGCTCAGCAGGTCGTCGATCGGAGGATTGGTGATCCCCTCAGGAACTTGGGTGCTCAACGTCCACCTTCTGTTGCGTATCGAGGTTACAAACCCAAGAAGTCTACCAGTTCGGCCACGGCCCGGTTCACATCGTCGTTGACGATGATCCGATCGAACTCGCCCTGCGCGGCTGCCAGTTCGATGCGGGCGGTCTGCAGACGTCGTTCCACCTGGGCTGCCGACTCGGTGCCACGGCCTTCAAGGCGCTCGACCAGGGTGTCCCAGTCGGGCGGAGCCAAGAAAACGTACTGGGCCGTGGGCAATGTCTCACGGACCTGCCTGGCGCCTTGGAGATCGATCTCCAAGATGACAGGGCGCCCCTCGCCTTGCACCGTGAAGACCGGGGCCGACGGGGTGCCGTAGCGATGCTTGCCGTGGACGGTGGCCCACTCCAGCATCCCTCCGGACGCGATCAACTGGTCAAACTCGGTTTCGGAGCGGAACAGGTAGTCGACGCCGTCCACTTCCCCCGGGCGCGGGGCTCGGGTCGTTGCCGACACCGAGACCCACACTTCCGGGTGGAGCTTTCGCAATTGTCGCACCACGGTTCCCTTGCCCACACCTGCGGGCCCTGAAATAACCGTGATGCTGCCGCTCACTTGAATTCAGCCTTCAGGCCCGCCAACTGATGACGGCCCAAGCCACGAATACGGCGGTTGGGGGCGATGTCAAGACGCTCCATCACGCCCGTGGCGCGCTTCTCACCCACACGTGGCAAAGACTTCAACAGATCCACCACCTTCACGTGGGCAAGGACGTCGTCATCAGCCGCCTGATCGAGAGCCTCCGAGAGGGACAGCGCCCCGGTTCGGACCTTGGCCTTCAACTCGGCCCGCACGCGACGAGCCTGGGTGGCGGCCGCGCGAGCGGCCTGGAGTTGTTCGGTGGTCAACTGCGGAATCGACACTATTTCTCCAACGTTCGGAGGGACTCAATGCGCACCAACCGGGCGGCTGGTAGTGGGAATCGTAGCAACTCAGACGCCAACATAGGACGCCACTTTTGCCCGCAACGCTGCCGGGTCGGGACCAGCTTGAAGAATCGCGCGTCCGACCATCGGTAACACCTTGTCGTGGGCGGGGCCAAACATTCCGCTCAGATCCTCCATCCGGCCCCCTTGTGCTCCGATTCCTGGGACAAGGATGGACGCGTTGAACTCGGAGAGATCGCATCCCAGGGCGTGGTGGGTGCCGCCCACCACGAGTCCGATGGCCCGGGTACGCGCCCGGGAGTTGAGCTCGATAGCGGCGTCGATGATCTCTTGCACCACCGATCCCTCGCGCCCCAGGGCGAGTTGAACCGATGCGCCCTCGGGGTTGGAGGTGCGGGCGAGCACGTAGACGCCACGATCGAAGGCGATCGCTCGTTCGAAGGCGGGCGTCAAGGCGTCGAAGCCGAGGTAGGGCGACAAGGTGACCGCATCGCCTGCCAGCGGCGATCCGGGAGCCAGATACGCCTCCGCGTAGGCCGCCATCGTCGAGCCGATGTCGCCTCGCTTGGCGTCAACGATGCTGAGGGCACCCGCGGCCGCGATGTCGCCCAGCACACGCTCCAAGACGGCTATCCCCGCCGACCCATACACCTCGAAGAAGGCGGCCTGCGGCTTGAAGACCGCCACCGACTCCCCCAGTGCCTCCACCACGATGCGGCAGTAGCGTTCCAGGCCGTCGGCGTTCAGCGGCAGATCCCAAGCTGACAGCAAGGCTGCGTGGGGGTCGATCCCCACGCACAGATTCCCGCGTTGGGCGGTCACCGCGCTCAAGCGCTGATGGTAGGTACTCATCGGACCTCCTCGTTGATGGCCGCGATCAAAGCGGGCCCGCTATAGATGAAGCCCGTATAAATCTGCACGAGGCTCGCCCCGGCGTCCAGCAGCGCGACCGCATCGTCGGCGTTCATCACCCCTCCAGAACCGATGATCGGCAACGCACAGTGTCGGTTGACGTACCGCACGACCTCCCGTGCGCGCGCCGTCAACGGTGCGCCGGAGAGGCCCCCCTCCTCGTGGGCGAGGTGTCGATCCGGGGCGGCGAGCCCGTCGCGGGCCAAGGTGGTGTTGGTGGCGATGATGCCTGCTGCCCCGGCTGCCTCCACGGCGGCCACCACCTCGTCGATCTGCGCCCAGGTGAGGTCGGGAGCCACCTTGACGAAGATCGGCACGGGCGCCCCGGGGGTCACCTGTCGCGCTCGGGTGGTCAACGCTGCAACGAGATCAGCCAGTGCGCCGCCGTCCTGCAGGGAACGCAGGCCGGGCGTGTTGGGGCTGGAGACGTTGACGGCGATGTAATCAGCGTGCGGGCTCACCTGGTCGAAGGAGGCCAGGTAGTCAGGAATGGCCTGCTCGAGCGGGGTCGTCTTCGTCTTGCCCAACGAGATCCCCACAGGGATGCCCGCCGCGCCGTTCCCGCGCAGGATGCCCGCCACCGCGAGACGGTTGGCCATCGCCTGCGCGCCCGCATTGTTGAAGCCCATGCGGTTCACCAGCCCCGAGGACGCGGTCGCCCGGAACACGCGCGGGCGGGGGTTGCCCGGCTGCGCGTGCGCGGTGACGGTCCCGAGTTCGGCAAACGCGAACCCGAGGTACTGCCAGGCCAAGACCGCGCGGGCGTCCTTGTCCATGCCTGCGGCCAGCCCAACGCGTCCGGGGAACCGAACCCCCGCCACCGTCACGGGCTCACTGGTGGTGCGGGTGAGCATCCCCACGAGGTGGCGGGCACCGGGCAGCGAACCCAACACTGACAGCCCGGCAATCATGTCCTCGTGGATGGCCTCCGGATCGCCCCGGTGCGCGCGGAACAGAACCGGGCGCAGGAAACCCGCGTACCCGTCGCGCACCAGCGCCATCATCGCGCTGCGGCCTGGTCGGATCCGGCGGCGAGTTCGGCGTCCACTGCCGCGTTCCACGACTGCAATGACCTGACCCCCACCTCACCGGCGTTCGCGCTCTCGATGCCCTGGACGGCCGCTGAAAGGCCCTGCACCGTCGTGATGGAGGGGATGTCGCGCAGGATGGCGGCCGAGCGGATCGACCAACCGTCGCGGCGAGGCTGACCGTCCGCGCTGGCACCTTGGGGAGTGTTGAAGATCAGGTCGATCTCCCCGTTCATGATCGCGGTGACGACGCTGGGGGTTCCGTCCGGCCCATCGCCTTGGTGTGCCTTGCGCAGGACGGTCACGTCCACCCCATTGCGGCGCAGAACCTGGGCGGTGCCTGCCGTCGCCACGATCCGGAAACCGAGATCCGCCAGGCGCTTCACCGGGAAGATCGCGTGGCGCTTGTCCCGGTTCGCGATGGAGACGAACGCGGTCCCTCCCGAGGGAAGGCCGCCGTAGCTGCCCGTTTGGCTCTTGGCGAAGGCCGTGCCGAAGGTGGCATCCAGCCCCATCACCTCGCCGGTCGACTTCATCTCCGGGCCAAGCAGCGAGTCGACGTTCTCCCCGTCGCTGGTACGGAAGCGGTTGAACGGCATCACGGCCTCCTTGACCGCGATCGGGGACGCCTCCACGACGGTGGCGCCGTCCCCCTCGGGCCGCAGCATCCCTGACGCGCGCAACTCGGCGATCGAGGAGCCCAGCATCACGCGGGCGCAGGCCTTGGCCAGTTGAACCCCGGTGGCTTTCGACACGAACGGCACGGTGCGTGAGGCCCGGGGGTTGGCCTCCAAAACGAACAACGTGTCGCCTTGGAGGGCGTACTGGATGTTGATCAGGCCCCGGACCCCGACACCGGCGGCGATTGCCTCCGTGGACGCCCGGATGCGCTCGACTGCATCGGCACCAAGGGTGATCGGGGGAAGGGTGCATGCCGAGTCACCCGAATGGATGCCCGCCTCCTCGATGTGCTCCATGACGCCGCCCAGGTACAACTCGGTGCCGTCATACAGTGCGTCGACGTCGATCTCGATGGCGTCGTCGAGGAACCGGTCCACCAGCACCGGCTGCTGCGGGGTGATGAACGTCGCACGCTCGATGTATCCGGTCAGCGCGTCATCGTCGTAGACGATCTCCATGCCGCGGCCGCCCAAAACGTAGCTGGGACGCACCAGGACGGGGTAGCCGATCCGGTTGGCGATCTCGATGGCCTGACGCGCCGATTGCGCCATGCCGTAGCGGGGAGCCGGCAGGCCAGCGGCGGCCAGCACATCCCCGAACGCGCCCCGCTCTTCGGCGAGGTTGATCGCCTCGGGAGAGGTCCCCACGATCGGCACCCCGTTGTCCTTCAGCGCCTGAGCGAGCTTGAGGGGGGTCTGCCCGCCGAGTTGGACGATGACGCCCGCCACCGGTCCCGCGGCCGCCTCGGCGTGGTACACCTCCAAGACGTCTTCCAGCGTCAACGGCTCGAAGTACAACCGGTCCGAGGTGTCGTAGTCGGTGGAGACCGTCTCAGGGTTGCAGTTGACCATCACCGTCTCGTACCCGGCCTCGCGCAGCGTGAGCGCGGCGTGGACGCAGGAGTAGTCGAACTCGATGCCCTGTCCGATGCGGTTCGGCCCCGAACCCAGGATCAGGACCGCCGGCTTGATGCGGGGCTCCACCTCGGTCTCCTCGTCGTAGGACGAGTAGTGATAAGGGGTCCGTGCCGCGAACTCGGCCGCGCAGGTGTCGACGGTCTTGAAGACAGGGCGGATGCCCAGCGCCCAGCGCACCCCGCGGACCACGTCAGCGCTGGTGTGTCGCAGCGACGCGATCTGCGGGTCGGACAAGCCGATCCGCTTGGCGGCATGCAGCAGGGCGGGGGTCAGCGCGTCAGCCTGCTCGACGCGGCGAGCCACCTCGAGGATCTGGACCACCTGATCCACAAACCACGGGTCGATGCGGGTGGCCTCGTGGACCTGCTCGGCGGTCGCGCCAGCACGCAGCGCGGCCATGACGACCTGAAGGCGTCCGTCGTGGGGGCGAGAGGCCCGCTCCAGCAAGGTGTCGACGTCGTCGGTGATCGGTGTCGCGAAATCGAAGGGAGCCTTTGGATCCTCCAAGGAACGCAGCGCCTTGTTCAGGGCTTCGGCGAAGTTGCGCCCGATCGCCATCGCCTCGCCCACGGACTTCATATGGGTGGTGAGGGTCGAATCGGCGGTCGGGAACTTCTCGAACGCGAAACGCGGAACCTTGACGACCACGTAATCCAGCGCGGGCTCGAAGGACGCCGGGGTCTCCGCGGTGATGTCGTTGGGGATCTCATCGAGGGTGTACCCCACCGCGACCTTGGCAGCGATCTTGGCGATCGGGAAGCCGGTCGCCTTGGACGCCAACGCCGAGGAGCGCGACACGCGAGGGTTCATCTCGATGACGATCATCCGCCCGTTGTCGGGGTTGATCGCGAACTGGATGTTGCAGCCGCCCGTGTCGACGCCGACCTCACGGATGATCGCGATGGCGACGTCACGCATCGCCTGATATTCGCGGTCGGTGAGCGTCATCGCGGGGGCGACGGTGATGGAGTCGCCGGTGTGGACGCCCATCGGGTCCAGGTTCTCGATCGAGCAGACGATGACGACGTTGTCGGCCTTGTCGCGCATCACCTCCAGTTCGAACTCCTTCCAGCCGAGGATCGACTCCTCTACCAGGATCTCGTTGACCGGCGACGCGGCCAGGCCGATGGCGGCCATTTCGCGCAGTTCGTGCTCATCGTGGGCGAACCCGGAGCCGACCCCGCCCATGGTGAAGGAGGGACGCAGCACCAGCGGGTACCCGAGTTGGTCGGCGGCGGCCATCACCTCCTCGAGGCTGTGGGTGAGCACCGAGCGTGCCGATTCAGGATTGACCCCGGGAATGACGAGCCCATCCACGATGGCCTTGAACTTCTCTCGATCCTCGCCACGCTGGATCGCATCAAAGTTGGCGCCGATCATCTCCACGCCGTAGCGCTCCAGGACGCCGGACTCATGCAGGGCGACGGCCGTGTTCAGGGCCGTCTGCCCACCAAGCGTCGGCAAGATCGCATCGGGTCGCTCTGCGGCGATGACCTTCTCCACCATCTCCGGGGTGATGGGCTCCACGTAGGTGGCGTCGGCGAACTCGGGGTCGGTCATGATCGTGGCGGGGTTGGAGTTCACCAAGACGACCCGGTACCCCTCCTCGCGCAGGACGCGGCAGGCCTGGGTGCCCGAGTAGTCGAACTCGGAGGCCTGACCGATGACGATCGGCCCCGAGCCGATCACCAGGATGCTCGAAATATCGGTGCGCTTGGGCATCAGGCGTTCTCTCCCGTCGTGCGGTGGGCGTCCATGACCTCGATGAAACGGTCGAACAGGTAGGCGGAGTCGTGGGGGCCGGCTGCGGCCTCGGGGTGGTACTGAACCGAGAAGCCGAGCACCGTCCCGTCGGCGTCGGTGAGTTCGAGACCCTCCACGACGTCATCGTTCAAACACACGTGGCTGACGCGGGCAGCGCCCCAACGCGTCGGCGTGTCGTGATCCAGCGGCGCGTCCACCGCGAACCCGTGGTTCTGCGCGGTGATCTCGACCTTGCCGGTACGACGATCTTGGACGGGCTGGTTGATCCCGCGGTGCCCGTACTTCAGCTTGTAGGTGCCAAACCCGAGCGCCCGTCCGAAGATCTGATTACCGAAGCAGATCCCGAAGTAGGGCAGGCCCGCGTCCAAGACGCCAGTCAGCAAGGAGACAGCCTCATCGGCGGTGCCCGGGTCCCCTGGCCCGTTACTGAAGAAGACACCGTCGACGCCCAACGCCGTGATGTCGTCCAGGGTTGCCGTGGCGGGCAGGACGTGCACCTCGATGCCTCGACGCGCCATCAGTTCGGGCGTCATCTCCTTGATACCCAGGTCGATCGCGGCCACCTTGTGGGTCCGCGTCCCCTGGGCGGGGATCACGACGGGAGCGGTCAGCGTCACGTCGGCGATCAGGTTGGCCCCGGACATGCGTGGCTGTTCCAGCACCCGTTGCACGAGAACGTCGGGGTCCAGTTCCGTCGTCGAGATCGCGGCTCGCATGGAGCCGCGTTCGCGCAGGTGGCGCGTGAGGGCCCGCGTGTCGAGTTCGCAGATGCCTACGACGCCTTGGGCGCGCAGTTCCTCATCCAGGCTGCGGTTGGAGCGCCAGCTCGAGCGGACGCGGGAGGCGTCGCGGACGACGTAACCCGCGACCCAGATGCGGCGCGATTCGTCGTCCTCGTCGTTCCAGCCGGTGTTGCCGATCTGGGGGGCGGTCGCCACCACAATCTGGCGACGGTAGGAGGGATCGGTGAGGGTCTCTTGATAGCCCGTCATGCCCGTGGAGAACACGGCTTCGCCGAAGGTTTCCCCGGTGGCCCCGAAGGACGAACCACGGAAAAACCGACCGTCCTCCAGTACGAGCAGTGCGGGGGTGTCGGTGCGTTCCATGGTTGCGTCCCTTCTCATCCTTGGGCCGGGTCCCCCGTCGGGTCCGGAGCCGAGTGGCTGACGTCGCTACCGCCGGACGCGGTGGACGTTGATGGTGTCGAATGGCCCGTTGCCGCAGCGTCGTCCGCTGCGGTCTCCGACGCCTCAGCGGCTGCGGAGTCGGGCGTGCGTCGTCGCAGCACGTCGGTGGCACGCGCCAAGACAGCATTGACGAACGCCGGGGAGTCGTCGGTCGACAACTCCGCAGCCAGGTCGACCGCCTCGGCGATCGCTACCCGCTGCGGGGTGTCGGTGTGCATCATTTCGTAGATTGCGATGCGCGCCAGGTTACGGTCGACCCGGTTCATGCGGTCGAGCGTCCACCCATCGGCGAGGCTGTCGACCAGCACGCTGTCGATCACCTCGGCGAATTCGAGATAGCCGTTGACCAGGTCGATCGTGAACGGGCGCACCGGCGGCTCGGCCAGCGCAACCCGATCCGCGAGGGTTTCGACAGTCGGCCGTTCCCGCAACTCGCTCTCGAACAAGATGTCGAGAGCGCGTTTGCGAGCCTTCGTCCGGGGCGAATTGTCGCGGTTCGCGATCCGGCCGTGCGGGGGAAGAGCGGGCTCGGTCACCCGTTGATCCGGCCGAGGTAGCTACCGTCGCGGGTGTCGACCTTGACCTTGGTGCCAGCCTCGATGAACAGCGGCACCTGGATCTGCTTGCCGGTCTCCAGCGTGGCGGGCTTGGTACCCGCGGAACTGCGGTCGCCTTGGAGGCCGGGTTCGGTATAGGTGATCTCCAACTCGACCGAGGCCGGGAGTTCGATGTAGAGCGGGTTTTCGTCGTGGAGCGCGACCATGGCGTTCTGGTTCTCCAGCATGTAGTCGGCCGCATCGCCGACCGTGTCCGAGGGGATGCTCACCTGCTCATAGCTGGTCGTGTCCATGAAGACGTAGGAGTCGCCGTCGTTGTAGAGGTACTGCATCTCGCGGCGGTCCACCTGGGCGCTCTCGACCTTGGTGTCGGAGTTGAACGTCTTGTCCACGACTTTGCCGCTCAGCACGTGCTTGAGCTTGCTGCGCACCACCGTGTTGCCCTTGCCAGGCTTGTGGTGCTGGAACCAAATGACCTGCCACAGCTGGCCATCGAGGTCGAGGACCGTGCCGTTCTTGAGGTCGTTGGTCGAAATCGTGGGCATGGAGTGTCCTTCCGGCGTGACGTTTCCGACGGGCCACTCTACCGGATGCCGGGCCACGTGCGTCCCCGTGACCCCTGTGTGGCGTCGGTCCTTCCTCAGATTAGGTGCGCGGGACGCCGGGCCTCTTCCTTTGCCCCAGATCACGCAACAACCGATAGCGCGCCTCGGCGTGCGGAACGCTGACCTCGGTCATGGCATCGGCCAGACTCTCGTTGCCAGTGGCGCGGACGCCGTCGATGGCACCCTGAACGTCCTCAGGGGAGCGGTTCTGGCTCAGCTTGTCCTTCGCTTCGACGCGGGTGATGCGCAGTTCGATGCCGACGATGGCGCGCAGCATCTTCTCCACGGCATCCGGATCGACCAGATCCAGGTCGGCGCCGTGCCGCGATGACAGTTGGCGCGAGGCGGCGAGCACCCAGGCGGGATCCTCGTGGATCACCAGTGGCCCGTACGCGTGCACGGTGGCGTAGTTCCAGGTCGACACGCCGGGTGAGGCCTGCTGGGAGGAGAACCAGTCCGCGTGAATGTAGCCCTCGGGCCCCGAGAGGATCGCCAAGGCCTCCCCCAGGTACGGGCGCTTCCACAGGGGGTTGACGCGTGCCACGTGGAAGATCAGGGAGCCCCAACCCTCATCTTCAGCGTCTGGGCGCCACAGGAGCGGCAGCAGCGTCGCCGCCGGGCCGTCCTCGTGCGCGGTCACGACTTGGGCCGTGGTCGCCGCCTGGAGCAGTTCCGCCACCCGTGCGGGGTTCATGGCGAAGTGCCGGGGAATGTACATCAGCGCGTCAACTCCTCATACGTCGCCCGCAGCACCGCCTCATCGGGCGCCTGCGCGATGAACGGCGACCCGACCTCGTCCAACAAGACGAAGCGCAGCGCATCGCCTCGGGTCTTCTTGTCCAGGCTCATCGTGGCGCGCAGATCGTCGTAGGCCGCGGGATCGTAGGTGGTGGGCAACCCCACCGACGTCAACAGACGCCGGTGGCGCTGCACGAACGCCTCATCGGCGTGACCCAGGTTGCGCGAGAGCAGCGCCGCGAACACAACGCCGACCGACACCGCATACCCGTGCCGCCACGTGAAATGCTCGCGCCTCTCGATGGCGTGCCCGAGGGTGTGCCCATAGTTGAGCAGTTCGCGCCCCACATGTGTGCCGTGGCTGGTTGCCTCGCGCAGGTCACCGCTCACCACGCCCGCCTTGACGCGCATGGAACGCGTCACCGCCTCGGCCAGCGCATCAGAGGCGGGATCGAGCATGGCCGCCGGATCGTTCTCCACGAGTTCCAGGGTGCGCTCATCGGCGATGAGACCGTGCTTGATCATCTCGGCCAAGCCGCCGCGCAGGTCGTCGACGGGGAGGGTGGCGAGCACGTCGAGGTCGGCCAGCACCGCAGCCGGCTCCCAAAACGCCCCCACCAGGTTCTTGCCGGCTGGCAGGTTGATCCCGGTTTTGCCCCCCACGGCGGCATCCACCATGGCCAGCAAGGTGGTGGGCACCGACACGTAGCGAACCCCGCGCAGCCACGTCGCCGCGACAAAGCCCGCCACATCCGTCGTGGCACCGCCACCAAACCCGACGATCGAGTCGCTGCGAGTGAATCCCGCCCCGGCCAGGGCATCCCAACAATCGGCGAGGAAACCCGTCGTCTTCGCCGCCTCTCCCGGCGGGGCCGCCAGGAGCAGCACCTCGGCGTCCACCTGACCCGCGAGCGCCTCCGCCTGGTCGCTGAGTTCGACCGGATGGATCAGCGCCACCCGATCACTGCTTGCCACCAGGCCGGGCAGCAGAGCCGTCGCCCCACGGCCCACGGTGACGTCATAGGGCCGCTCCGCGGCAACAGGGACGGTCTCGAGGGTCGAACTCATGCTTCCTCCAATGCGGCGACGATCACGTCAACCAGAGCGTCGGGTTCGCGTCCGTTGGTGTCGACCGACACCGTAGCCAGTGAGGCATACACGGGCGTGCGAGCCTTCAGTAAGGCAATCAAGGTGCCCCGGATGCCCCCACCGGCGAGCAGCGGACGCCCTTGGTCCAGCCCGATGCGCGTCACGGCGTGATGCGCATCCACCTGCAGCCAGACGGTGGGCACCCCATCGAGCGCCTCGGCGATCTGCGGAGTCAGCGGTGCGCCCCCACCCAAGCTCACCACGCCTGAACCCGTCAGGAGTTCGAGCGTGACGGCGGCCTCCAGAGCACGGAAGGCGTCCTCGCCGTCGTCGGCGAAGATGTCGCGGATGCTGCGGCCTTCGCGCTCCTCAATCGCGGCATCCACATCGACGAACGGGACGTCGAGCCGCTGGGCCAGCAAGGGCCCTAGCGTTGACTTGCCACTCCCGGGGGCGCCGATCAGCGCGATGGCACTCACGCGAGCCGCCGGGCCGCCAGCCGGTCGAGGTAGGCCTGGTGGTTGCGGGAGGTCTCCCCCAGTGAATCCCCGCCGAACTTCTCCAGCATCAGTTCGGCGAGCACGAGAGCCACCATGGCCTCGGCCACCACACCCGCAGCAGGCACCGCGCAGACGTCGGAGCGCTGATGGTGGGCCGCAGCGGGCTCCAAGGTGGTGGTGTCCACCGTCCGCAGGGCGCGCGGCACGGTGGCGATCGGCTTCATCGCGGCACGGACCCGCAGGAGTTCGCCGGTGCTCATGCCACCTTCGGTGCCCCCGGATCGGTTGGAGACGCGGGCGATGTGCTCGCCGTGCAGCACCATCTCGTCGTGGGCGGCGGACCCGCGCGTGCGCGCCAGGGCGAAACCGTCGCCGATCTCCACGCCCTTGATCGCCTGGATCCCCATGAGGGACCCGGCCAACCGGGCATCCAGCCGCGTGTCGCCTTGGGAATGCGACCCGATGCCAGGAGGCATACCCGTCACGACGACCTCGACGACGCCACCCAGCGTGTCTCCAGCCGCCTTCGCCGCATCGATCTCTTCCAGCATCCGGGCTGAGGATGCGGGATCGAAACACCGGACCGGATCGGCGTCGATCGCGTCCCGGTAGGCAACCGTGGGCACCGCAGTGCCCTGGCTGACGACCGGACCGATCTCAACGACGTGGCTGACCACACCGATCCCGTACGCCTGCTCCAAGAAGTTGGTGGCGACACGACCCAGCGCCACCCGCGCAGCGGTCTCGCGCGCGGACGCCCGCTCAAGGATGGGGCGTGCCTCGTCCCAGTCGTACTTCTGCATGCCCGCCAGGTCCGCGTGCCCGGGACGCGGCCGCGTCAACGCCGCATTGCGGGCTTGGGCGGCCAAGACGTCCTCATCGACCGCGTCGGGGGCCATGACGGTCTCCCACTTGGGCCATTCGGTGTTGGCGATCATGATCGCCAACGGCGAGCCCAGCGTCTCGCCGTGGCGCACGCCGGTCAGCAACGTGACCTCGTCGACCTCGAACTTCATCCGGGCGCCTCGCCCCACCCCCAGTCGTCGGCGACGCAACGCATCGGCGATGTCGGCGGTGGACACGGACACGTGGGACGGAATGCCCTCCAGGGTGGCGACCAGCGCCCGCCCATGAGATTCCCCCGCCGTTAGGTAACGCAGCATGTCGGCAACTTTGCCACAGGGGCCGAGGCGGACCGCACCCGGGGCGAGGTGCGGACGCCCCTTAGCGCCCGTTCAGCACTTGTCGGAGGTCTTGCAGAACTCCTGGAACTTGGCCACCGCCGCCTGATGCTGCTCGTAGGTGTCGCTGAACACGGTCTCCCCCGTGTCCAGGTTGACCACGACGAAGAAGAGCCAGTTCCCCTCGGCCGGGGTCACGGCCGCTTCCATCGCATCCTCCGAGGGCGACGTGATGGGCGTGGGGGGCAACTTGCCGGCGTTCTTGTCCAGGTAGGTGTTGTAGGGGGAGTCGATCTTGCGCTCCTCAGGGCGCGTGATGACCCTGCCGGTGATGTTGTTGGCGTAGGCCACCGTGGCATCCGATTCCAGCTTTTGGCCCTTGGCGAGACGGTTGTAGAACACTCGCGCGACCTTTTGCCGGTCCTCGGTGGTCATCGCCTCCCGCTCCACCAGGCTGGCCATCACCAACGCGGTGTAGGGGTCTTTGGCCGGGGAGTTGGTGGCCTGGGTGACCCAGTCGTTGCGTTCCACCACCTTGTTGAAGTTGTCCACGGTCATCTTCATGGTGCCCAACGCGGTCGGGGTGCTGCCCAACTCGTAGGTGTCGGGGAACAGGAAACCGTCGACATTGCCCTTGCCCCACGCGGGGAGCCCGAGATTCCCGGGGGCTGCGGCGATCGCCTGGAAGTCGGCCACCGGCAGCTTCGTCGCCGCCGCCATAGCCGCCAGTTGCTCGCTCGTCCGTTGCCCTTCGCGCAACTGCATCGTGTTACGGACCAGGTTGTTGGAATCCAGCAGCGCGTCGAACGCGGCCATCACCGACATCTGCGTTTTCAGGTTGTACTGCCCCGCTTGCACACGCGAGGACTCATCGGGCCGGGATTGGGCGTACCGACGAAACGTGTCAGAGGATTTGACGACGTCCTTGTCCTGCAAGAGCTTGCCGACAGCCGTCATCGAGGCGCCGCGAGGGATCTCTACCTGGATCGGATCGACGCCAGTCCCGATGTAGTCGTCCTTCGTGCGGAACGACATCCAGGCGTCCCACGCCTTGCCTCCCACGAACCAGATGCCACCGAAGACGATGACGAGCGCCAAGGCGACGGCGATCCAGCCCTTCGCCCGGTGCTTGACCTCGGGGACGTCCCACTCCCCGGTCTCGGGATCCCGAAGCCGGGGCTCGCGCGCGCGTCGAGGTTTCATCGGAGATTCCTTCCATCGATGCGCTCGCCGACGCGGGCCATCGCCACCCGTTCGCCGTCGAGCGCCTGGTTCAAGATTGCCACGGCGGCAGCCTGGTCGATCACGGAACGCTGCGTGCGGCTGGAGCGCCCCGCATCGTGCAGTTGTCGCGTGGCCGTCACCGTCGTGAGTCGTTCATCCACCAGCCGCACCTCCAGGTCGGGGAACAGCCGCGACACCAGTTCGGCGCCGTCACGCGCCATCGCGGCTGCCTCGCCTTCACCGCCACGAAGGTGCCGCGGCAACCCCAGGTAGGCCACCACGGGCTCGTACTCGGCGACGATGGCACGCAGGCGTTCGGTGACGACGCGCCGGTCCGACGCCGGAGTGATCGTCTCGACGGGGTAGGCCAAGACGCCCGCGGCGTCACACGCGGCGACCCCGATACGCGCCTTGCCCCAGTCCAGCCCCAACCGGACCCCGTAGGTGCCGTCGGTCATGACTGCGGCAACGCCGCCCGGATCGCCGCCAACGCCTCATCGCTGCGGGAGGCATCCGTGCCGCCGCCTTGGGCGAGATCATCCTTGCCGCCGCCCTTGCCCCCCAGTTGGGCCGCCCCGAGCCCCACCAGCCGACCAGCCGCAGCACCCAATTCGCGGGCAGGCCCGGTCGTGGCAACGACCAGCGCAGGCTTGGCGTCGCCGCCGATCAGGGCGATCACGGCTGGCTGAGCGGCGAGCTTGTCCCGCAGCGCCATGGCGAGGGTGCGAGCATCCCCGCCCGAGACTCCCGGGAGGCACGTGCCGATGTACGTCACCGCACCGGCCTGGACCCCCGCCGCCACCAAGGCGTCAAGGTTGCTGAGCAGTTCGCGCTGCCGCAGGTCGGCAATCTGCTTCTCGGCGGCCTTCAACTGGCCCAGGAGCTTCTCCACCCGGTCGACCAGTTGGTCGGGTTGCGTCTTGAGGGTGTCTGCCAGCGTGCTGACCAGGGCCCGCTCGCTCGCGAACTGCGAGAACGCGTCGGTGCTCACCAGCGCCTCGACGCGACGGATGCCCGATCCGACCGAGCCCTCACCGATCAGATCGACCAGGCCGATCTGGGCGGTGCTGCGCACATGCGTGCCACCGCACAGTTCCCGCGACCAGGGGCCGTTGAGCTCGACCATACGGACGACCTCGCCGTACTTCTCCCCGAACATGGCCTGCGCGCCGAGCGCCTTCGCCTGGGCGAGCGGCATTTCGGTCGCCGTCACCGCAAAGTCGTCGCGGACGGCCTCGTTGACGATGCCCTCCAACTCCGAGCGCATCGTGGAGCTGAGCGCCTCATGCGCGTTGAAGTCGAATCGCAGGTACCCGGGCTTGTTGTACGAGCCAGCCTGGTGCGTCGCATCTCCGAGGAGTTGGCGCAGCGCCGCGTTGACCACGTGGGTAGCCGTGTGGGCCTGCGAGGCACCAAACCGGGCGTCCGGGTCGACCTCGGCGCGGATCTCCGCGCCGGTGACCAGTTCGCCCTCGTTCACGACGGCCTTGTGCACCACGAGGCCCTGGACGGGACGCTGCACATCCAACACATCGAGTTGGAGACCCGAGGCGGTCAACACGCCCGCGTCGGCGTCCTGGCCGCCTGCTTCGGCGTAAAACGGCGTCTCGTCCAAGATGACCTCGACGATGTCGCCGGGCCGCGCGCTGGTCACCAGTTCGCCGTTGGCGACGATGCCGCGCACACGGCTGGTGACGTCCAACTCGGTGTAGCCCAGGAACGGCGTCTCGCCCGCGTCGCGCAACGTTCGGTAGGCGGCGACGTTGGCCGCGCCGCCCTTCTTGGCGCGGGCATCGGCCTTCGCGCGGGCCTTCTGCTCGCCCATGAGGCGAGTGAACTCGGCGCGATCCACCGCCAGGCCAGCCTCGGCGGCCATCTCCAACGTCAGGTCGATGGGGAACCCATAGGTGTCATGCAGTTGGAAGGCCTGATCGCCGCCCAACGTGGAGGCGCCGGATTCCTTCGCCTTGGTGACGGCCACGTCGAAGATCTGCGTGCCCGCGGCCAGAGTACGGCGGAACGACTCCTCCTCGGCGTACGCCGACGACGACGTGCGCGCCCACTCAGTGGCGATCTCGGGGTAGGACTCCTCCATCAACGCCTTGCTCACCGGCAACAACTCAGGCAGCACCGGATCGTGGACGCCCAGCAAACGCATCGCGCGCACGCTGCGGCGCAGCAGGCGGCGCAGCACGTAGCCGCGCGCCTCGTTACCGGGAGTGACGCCATCAGTCATCAGCATCAGACCCGAGCGCACGTGATCGGCGACGACCCGCATCCGCACGTCATCGTCGTGGTTGGCGCCGTAACGCTTCCCCGACAGCTCAGCGGCCTTCTCGATGACCGGGAAGATCTGGTCGATCTCGTAGAGGTTGTCCTTGCCCTGCATCAGGTAGGCGACACGCTCCAGGCCCATGCCGGTGTCGATGTTCGGCTTGGGCAGCGGACGCAGGACATCGAAGTCGTCCTTCGCGCGCACCGCAGACAACTCCTGCTGCATGAACACAAGGTTCCAGATCTCCAGGAACCGGTCCTCGTCCACCGCAGGACCGCCCTCAGGCCCAAACTCGGGGCCGCGGTCGATATAGATCTCCGAGCAGGGACCACCGGGGCCGGGGACGCCCATGTTCCAGTAGTTGTCCTTCAGATCGCGCAACTGGATGCGCTCGGCGGGCAGCCCCATCTGCTTCCACAGTTCGATCGCCTCAACGTCGCCGTCGGGGAAGTCGGGGTGGAAGCCGGGCCCCAGCACGGTCACCCAGACCTTGTCTCCGTCGAACCCGAGGCCACCGGATTCCTGCGATCCCGTGATGAGCCCCCAGGCGTGCTTGATCGCACCTTCCTTGAAGTACTCACCAAAGCTGAAGTTGCCGTTCATCTGGAAGAACGTGCCGTGCCGCGTGGTCTTGCCGACTTCCTCGATGTCGAGGGTGCGGACGCACTTTTGGCAGCTAGTCGCGGTGTGGAAGGGGGGCGTCTCGGCGCCGGTGAAGTAGGGCTTGAATGGCACCATGCCTGCATTCACGAACAGCAACGTGGGATCGTTGTAGACCAGGGACGCGGACGGCACCAGGGTGTGGCCGGCGCGTACGAAGTGGTCGAGGAACCGGCGCCGGATCTCAGCGGTCTTCATGACAGTTGTCTTCTTTCGTCCTTGGTCAGCAGGGCTGTCAGCTCGGACTGCTTCGCAGCCCGCGCCGCCGCATAGGAGGCGGCGAAGTCATCGACCCAGACCTTGGCCTGATCGGCCACGCCTTCGGCCTTGCGCTCCAACTCCTCGGCCATCCCTGCCGGTGTCAGTCGCCGATAATACTGCCGCCCCTTCACCGCGACGAACGCGGAGGCCGCGACGCCGGTCAGGAACCAGAACGTGCGGCTCATCGGGAACCGCTCACCTTGCTGGTGATGGCGGCACGGAAGCCGTGCAGCGCGGACGCAAGCGCGATCAGGGGGCGGCCGAAAGCGGCCAGCCAGATCGAAGACAAGGTGGCCGTGTTCTCCGCGACGCGAGACGCATGCCCACTCACCTTGGCGACATCAGCGGTCACCTTCTCCACCTCACTGGTGACTCCGCCGAGGCGGTCCAGTTCGGCATTGGCGGCTTCAACGGTGCCGTGGAGTTCGCTCAAGATCGGCGCCGTGGCAGCGTTCACGTCCTTGACCGCAGCCACGAGTTCGTCGAGCAACGTGCCGAGCTTCAGCAGGGGAATCGCGCACATGCCGACCAGGAGGACGAACGCACACGCGGCAATGAGTCCGGCGATCTCTCCGACAGTCATGCCCGCGAGCCTAGTGCAGGCCAGACAACGGGGAGCGGCCAGGCAAGGATCACGGTGGGCCCGTGACCGGTCAGTCCGCCGCAGAGGCGTCGTCGCGCCGAAGCAATGAGCGGATCGCTGCTAACCGTTCGGTGAGCTGCGCTTCGTTGCCGTGCTGGGTGGGCTCGTAGTACCGAGCCTGTGTCAGTTCGTCGGGCAGGTACTGCTGAGCGGCGACGCCATGCGGGAAGTCGTGGGCATACCGGTAGCCGACCCCGTGCCCGAGCTTTTCGGCACCGGAGTAGTGGGCGTCGCGCAAGTGGTGCGGCACGCTGCCGGAGTGTCCTTGGGCGACGTCGGCCTTGGCTGCGGCAATGGCCCGGTACACCGCGTTCGACTTTGGTGCGGTGGCGCAGGCGACGGTGGCGTGGGCCAACGTGAGCTCGGCCTCGGGCAAGCCGATGAGCTGGACGGCTTGCGCGGCGGCCACGCAGGTCTGCAACACCGACGGCGCCGCCATCCCGATGTCTTCGCTGGCGGAGATGATGAGCCGTCGGGCGATGAAGCGCGGATCCTCGCCGCCCGCGAGCATGCGTGCCAGGTAGTGGAGCGCGGCGTCCACGTCAGAGCCACGCACCGACTTGATGAAGGCACTGATGACGTCGTAGTGCTGATCCCCGTCTCGGTCGTAGCGCAGCGCTGCGCGGTCCACGGCCAGCTCCACCGCTTCGGGCGTGATCGCGTCGGTGCCCAAGGCGGACGCCGAGGCTGCTGCTTCTTCGAGGTAGGTGAGGCTGCGACGCGCATCGCCCCCCGCCAGCCGCACCAGGGTCGCCCGAGCGTCGGCGTCGAGCGTGAACAGCCCGCCCTCGGGTGTGCGGAGCCCCCGCTCATCGGTCAGGGCCCGATCCAGCAGGGCGTTGATGTCGTCGTCGGTCAGCGGCTTCAAGGTCAGCAGAAGCGAGCGCGAGAGCAGCGGGGAGATCACGGAAAAGGAGGGGTTCTCGGTGGTGGCAGCGATCAAGGTCACGAGCCGGTTCTCCACTGCGGGAAGCAAGACGTCTTGTTGCGCCTTGTTGAAGCGGTGGACCTCGTCGACGAACAGCACCGTGCCGACCCCACGTGCCAGATGCTGGCGAGCCGCATCCAACTCGGCACGCACCTCTTTCACGCCCGCGGTCACACCGGACAGTTCGACAAAGCGTCGGCTGGTGGCATGAGAGACGACGGCGGCGATCGTGGTCTTGCCGACACCCGGTGGCCCCCACAAGAAGACCGACATCGCCTGTCCGGAGGCCAGCCGACGCAGCGGCGAGCCTGGCCCCAACAGGTGTTGTTGCCCGACGATCTCGTCCAGAGACGTGGGACGCATCCGCACAGCCAAGGGACCTGCACCGTGCCCGGCGCCGGAGAGCGAACCGCCTGTCCGCGCCACCGCAGCCGCTTGTGCAGGATCGGGATTGCCAAACAGGTCGGTCACGTCTCGAGGTTAGCGGTCGGCCCCGACGGTTGCGCCGCCACCGTTTCCCTGAGGGCGATCACGGGGAGCGGGGCGATCACCACCCGCCACGAGGCCGAGCAACGGGGGTGAACTCCGACTCAACGAGCCGAAACCAGGGGCGGCGCCCCACCGTCAAGGTGACGCGCCGCCCCTGGAGCCATGCCAGACGATCAGGCCGAGGCGTCGGCCTTCGGCTCGGCGGCAGCCTTCTCCGTCTCGGGCTTGGCGTCGACGCCCGTCTCCTTGCGCTGGAGCGCCGAAACCGGCGCCGGGGCTCCGGTGAGCGGATCGGAGCCACCTCCGGACTTCGGGAAGGCGATCACGTCGCGGATGGTGTCGAAGCCGCCCAGCAGCATGACGAGCCGGTCCAGACCAAACGCGATGCCGCCGTGCGGCGGGGCTCCGAAGGCGAAGGCGTCCAGCAGGAAGCCGAACTTCTCCTGCGCCTCCTCAGCGTCGATGCCCATGACGGCAAAGACCCGCTCTTGGACGTCGCGGCGATGGATACGGATCGAGCCGCCGCCCACCTCGTTGCCGTTGGCGACGAAGTCGTAGCCGTAGGACAACGCCGAGCCGGGGTCGGTGTCGAAGGTGGCCAACGACTCGGGCTTGGGCGAGGTGAAGGCGTGGTGCACGGCCGTCCACTTGCCCTCCCCGACCGCGACGTCACCGGAGGCAACGGCTTCGGCGGTCGGCTTGAACATGGGCGCGTCCACCACCCACAGCAGAGCCCAATCGTTCGGGTCGAACAGATTGCAGCGGCGTCCGATCTCCAAGCGGGCTGCCCCCAGCAACTCCTGGGAGGTTTCCCGCGGTCCTGCAGCGAAGAAGATGGCATCGCCAGGGTTGGCGCCCATGGCTGCGGCAATGCCGTCGCGTTCGGCGTCCGAGATGTTCTTGGCGACGGGCCCACCCAGCGTGCCGTCCTCGCCCACCGTGATGTAGGCCAGCCCGCGTGCGCCACGCTGCTTGGCCCACTCCTGCCACGCATCGAACTGGCGACGCGGCAGCGACGCTCCCCCGGGCATGACCACGCCACCGACATAGGGGGCCTGGAACACACGGAAGGGCGTGTCGGCGAAGAACGAGGTGAGCTCGCGGATCGTGTTGCCGAAACGCAGATCGGGCTTGTCCGAGCCATAGTTGTCCATGGCGTCGTGCCAGGTCATCCGTGGCAGCGGCAGGGCTACGTCGACCCCGATGAGCTTCCAGCACGCGGCGATGATCCGCTCAGCGACGGCGATGACGTCGTCTTGATCGACGAAGCTCATCTCGACATCGAGTTGGGTGAACTCGGGTTGGCGATCGGCACGGAAGTCCTCGTCGCGGTAACAGCGCGCGATCTGGTAGTAGCGCTCCATGCCAGCCACCATCAGCAGTTGCTTGAACAACTGCGGGCTTTGGGGCAGCGCGTACCACTTGCCAGGGTGCAGCCGTGCGGGAACCAGGAAGTCGCGGGCACCTTCGGGGGTGGAGTGCGTCAGGGTCGGCGTCTCGACATCGTAGAAATCAAGATCGTCGAGCACGTCGCGGATGACATGGGTGACCTTCGAGCGCAGCACGAGTGCGTCGTGCTGGCGCGGGCGCCGCAGATCCAGGTAGCGGTACTTCAGGCGGGCGTCTTCCCCGACGGTGGTGCGCTCGTCGATCTGGAAGGGCAGCGGCGCCGAGGGGTTGAGCACCTCGAGTTCGCGGATCGCCACCTCGACCTCGCCGGTGGGGATGGTGGGGTTCACATTCTCCGGGGTCCGCGCGTCGACGACGCCGGTCACCTGAATGCAGAACTCGTTGCGCAGGTCATGGATGCCCGCAGAGGCCAGGTATTCGTCCCGGACGACGACCTGGCAGATTCCCGAAGCGTCTCGCAGATCGATGAAGGCGACCCCGCCGTGATCTCGACGCTTGGCGACCCACCCCGCCAGGGTGACGGTCGAGCCGACATCGGCGAGCCCGAGGGTGCCTGCGTTGCGCGTTCGCAGCATGCGTGTGTTCCTTTCTTCGCCCCGCATAGACGGTGCGGGCACGTCAGGCCAGCCTACCGCCGCCGCCATGGCCCCGGCGGCGGCAGGCGGCCCGAGCCCCCGTCAGGCGTTCGGGAGGACTGCGGTGCCCGCTCCGCGCGCCCGCGCGACGGCGGCTGCCCCGGCACCGACTGGCTCGAGGGGGTGATCCTCCACCGTGAAACCGTTGTCGGCGATGAGCGCGAGATCGTCGGCTGCCGCCTGGCCTTCTGCCGTGAGGTAGTCCCCCAGGAACAGCGAGTTCGCCGCATGCAGCGCCATCCCCTGCAGCCCGCGCAGATGGATCTCTCGGCCGCCCGCCAGCCGGATTTCCGTGTCGGGACAGGCCAGCCGGGCCAGCGCGACGATCGTGAGGCAACGCAGCGGGGTGAGCTCCCATTGTCCCGCCCGGGGCGTCCCATCGAAGGGGACGAGGAAGTTGATCGGGATCGAATCCGCACCCAGATCACGCAGCGCGAGAAGTGCCTCCACGATCTGGGCGTCCGTCTCCCCCAGCCCGACGATGAGGCCGCTGCACGCCGACACCCCCGCGCGCTTCACCTTCTCGATGGTCTCGACGCGATCGCTGTAGTGATGCGTCGAGACGATGTCATCATGATGGGACTCTGCGGTGTTGATGTTGTGGTTGTAGGCATCAATGCCAGCCTCCGCGAGTCGTTCGGCCTGCCCGTCGCGGAGGAGGCCCAGACATGCGCACAGTTCCACGTCGGGGTGCTCGTGCTTGAGCGCCTCGGCGATGCCAAAGACCCGTTCGATGTCGCGATCCATCGGGCCTCGCCCACTCGCCACCAGGCACACGCGCGCAGCCCCGCCCGCGATCCCGGCCTCTGCTTGACGCACGGCCTCCTCGGGTTCCAGCCAGCTGTACTTGAGGATGGGTGCCTGTGAGCCCAAAGCCTGGGAGCAATAGCTGCAGTCCTCCTGGCACAGGCCCGATTTCAGGTTGACCAAGTAGTTGAGCCGGACGCGACGTCCGAAGTGCTCGCGGCGCAGCAGGCTCGCGGCGTAGACCAGGTCGAGCACCCCTGACTCAGGAGTCTGCATGAGTTCCAGCGCGGTCGTCTGATCCAGGACCGCCCCGGCGCTGATATCGCGGGCCAAACGCACATAGTCCCTCACCGCGCACCGGCCCGATCATCGGGGCGAATCCGGGCCACCAGGCGCCACAGCGAGGGCAGCAGCCCGGCGAGGGCGAGCACCTTGAGGGTGTCTCCGATCAGGAAGGGGACCACGCCCAGTTGGATGGCCTTGCCCAGGTCGACCCCCAGCGACACGGCCAGCCAGGGGACACCGCATGCGTAGAGGATGAGCGTCCCCAATGCGCCCAGCGCCAGGGTCGTCCCGACGCGTCGATCGGCTTGATGGCGGGCGAGTTGCCCCACGACCCACGCCGCGATCACGTACCCGATCAGGTATCCGAACGTCGGGAACGCGACCCCCGAGTGACCATTCGCGAACACCGGTGCGCCCAGCATGCCGATGAGTACGTACAGCGCGGCGCTCAGCGTCCCGCGCAGAGGGCCCAGCGCCGCGCCGGTGGCCATGACGGTGAACGTGGAGAGGGCGATGGGAACCGGGGTGAAAGGCAGCGGAACAATCACGAACGCTGACGCGGTGATGAGGGCGGTGCCTCCGAGCACGAGCGCGATGTCGGCCACCAGGCTCGCGTCGCGAGCGGTGGCGAGGTAGCGCGGTGGCGCGATCACCTGTGTGGACATAGAAGCCTCCTGAACGATGTTCATTGAACAGTGTTCAAGATAGCAGCGCGGCATCCCGCCCGTGGCCGCCGGTAGAATCCGGCGGGTGCAGAGCCCGAAGCTGTCCCCCGACGATGTCGTCACCGCGGCACTGGACATCCTCGACCGGCAGGGGCTGCCCGACCTCACGATGCGCCGCGTGGCTTCGGCGCTCGACGTACAGGCCAGCGCGCTGTATTGGCACTTCCCCAATAAACAGACGTTGCTGGCCGCCCTCGCCGACCGCATCGTGCTGGCCGGCCCACAGCCCCACCCGGAATCCGCCTGGGACAAGCACCTACGAGCGGAAGCGTTCGCCCTCCGCGACGCCTTGCTGGCCTACCGAGACAGCGCCGAAATCGTGTCCAGTTCGCTCGCCCTCGGGCTCGGCGACAACCCCGCCCTCACGCGCCTGATCGCCGCCCTACGCAGCAGCACGTTCGACGCCCTCACCACACGCCGAGCGGCGTCCACCCTGCTTCATTTCGTCCTTGGTCACGTCTCCTTGGAGCAGCAGCGACGGCAATACGACTCCCTGGGGGTGCGGCCCGGCCAGCCCACCCCCCTGCATCCCGACGTCACCGAGGCGGACTTCCGTTTCGGGGTCGACACCCTGATCGCCGGGCTGCAGCAGCGCGACACGACCCTGCTCCCGGCCTCCGCAGACCCGGGGGCTACGCCTTCGCGTGATGCAGGCGCAGCCACCGGAAGAGCCTGATCGCTGCCCCTCACGACGGCAGGTCGGTGGGCAGGAGGTTCCCCTCGGCGTCGAGTTCCAAGACGACGTCGAGGTGGATCCGACCTAGAAATCCCTGGTCATGGCTGACCACCACCAAGGCTCCGCGGTAGGCCGACAGTGCCGCGACCAGAGCATCGATGCTGGTCAGGTCGAGATTGTTGGTCGGCTCATCCAGGATGAGAAGCTGAGGCGCTGGCTCCGCCAACAGCAGCACCGCCACAACGGCGCGGAACCGTTCACCACCCGACAACGACCCCACCCGCTGCTCCACGATCCGCCCCCGTAGGCCGAAGGCGGCCAGGCGATTGCGCAGGTCACGATCCTCCACGTGCGGCGCCCGCAGCGTCAGCGCGGTCAGCACGGTCTCCTCATCACTCAAGGGATCAAGCCGCTGGGGGACGTAGCCGACCCGGTCGGTGGTGAGCACCCCCGACGCGGTGAGTCGCGACGGTTCACCGCTGACCAACGATGCCAGCAGCGTCGTCTTGCCCACCCCGTTAGGGCCGACGATCGCCACACGCTCGGGTCCAGCGATGATGTGCCGTTGATGGGCCCCGTTCAACTCCGCCAGGCGGCGCCCCGAACCGACATGGGGGTCGGGCAGCACCAACGTCAGTTCCTCACTCACGCGCACCCGGGACTGCGCCTCACTCAAGGCGGCCTCGGCGGCAGACTTGCGTGCCGCCAGGGTAGATCGGTCACCGGCCTGCGCCTTCTCGGCGCGGTTTTGCCGATAGTCCATCACGACAGGAAGGACGCCCGCCTCACGTTGCGCCTTCCCGTGACGCACCGAACGCGCTTGCCGGGTCTGAGCCTCGATGCGCTGGTGACGTTCGGTGCGGAGGCGTTGCTCGGCCGTCCGCACGGCTTGCCGAGCAGCCTGTTGCGTTTGCTCTTGTGCCTGGAGGAACGCGCTGTACCCCCCGCCGAACACGGTGAGGGCGCCGGAACTCAGTTCAGCCGTGGCATCCAGCGTGTCGAGCAGGGTGGTGTCATGGCTTGAGACGAGCAGTGTCCCCTTCCAGGAGGCGATCAGCCCCATCAGTCGGTGCCGGGCGTCCGCGTCGAGATTGTTGGTCGGCTCATCGAGCACGACCACCGGAGTACGCGCCAATTCCAGCCCGACCAGGGCCGTCAGGATCGTCTCGCCACCCGAGAGCGTGCCAATCGGCCGCCGCAGGTCAGGGGCGGGCCCCAAGGTGGCGACGACGGCAGCCAGGCGCGCGGCCGCCCGATCAGGGGCGTCCCAGGCATCCCCGATGGCGTCGAAGTGTTGCGGATCAGGATCGCCCGCCTCGATGGCGTCCAGGGCGCGCAGGATGGAACCGACGCCGAGGAGGTCAGCCACCGACGCGGCGGTATCCAGCACAAGGTTCTGTGGCAGGTACCCCACGGGGGCGTTCGCTTGGATGGTGATGCTGCCTCGCGTGGGCGACAGTTCTCCCGCGATCAAGCGCAGCAACGTGGACTTGCCGACGCCGTTGGCGCCGATCAGCCCGGTACGACCACCACTGAAGACGGCGGTCAAGGAATCGAGGACCGTGTCAGCGCCGGGGTAGGCGAAGCTCAGGTCGGATACAACGATGGCAGGGTAAGGCAAGGGAATCTCCCGACGTTCAGCGAAAAAGGGGATGCGCTGAACAACGAGCACAGCTCGACGTCAGCGCGGGTTAGCGGCTGGTGTCGAGATCTGTCATCACGCGTCCGATCGTCGGGAATGGGACGCCCTTAGTATGGCCCACACCGTGACCACTGCCAAGCGCGCCCGGCATGCCGTGGGGACCTACAGCGTCACGAAGCCGTGTAGCTGACCGTCGGATGCAGGTCGTCCGTGGGCGGCATCCAGGTGTCGGGGTCGGCATCGGCTTGATCGCCTGAACGGATGTCCTTGACCGAGGCGCCGAACCACACGTACGGGATGCCGCGACGATCGGCATAGCGGATCTGGCGGCCGTACTTGTCAGCCTTCGGTGCCACCTCAGCCGGGATGCCGCGCGCCCGAAGACGGGCGGCAATATCGAGGGAGGATGCACGCGTCTCCTCGGTGTCCACGGCCACGAGCACGCAGGTCGGGACCGACCGGGAAGCGGTGAACTCACCCTTGCCAATCAGGGGCGCCAGGATCCGGGACAGTCCGATCGAGATGCCGACGCCGGGCCAGGTGCGCTTACCGTCCGTGGCCAGCGAGTCGTACCGGCCCCCCGAGCAGATCGATCCCAGGGAGGCGAAGCCTTCCATTTCGGTCTCGTACACCGTGCCGGTGTAGTAATCCAGGCCGCGGGCGATCTTCAGGTCGGCGATGAGACGCCCCGGGACGACCGCGGATGCCGCCTCGACGACGGCAGCCAGCGCGTCGAGACCCTCGTCCAACAGCGGGTGACTCACCCCCAAGGCCCGGACGCGGTCCACGAAGGACGTGTCGGCCGACTGGATCGTGGCCAGGTCCAGGCAGGCTTGCGCCTGCTCAGGAGTCAGCCCCAGTTCCTCGACGAGGAGACCAGCCACCGCCGCGGGACCGATCTTGTCGAGCTTGTCGACCCGTTGCAGCACGGCAAGGTGATCCTCGACGCCCAATCCGCGATAGAACCCTTCGGCGAGGAGGCGGTTGTTCACGTGCATGACCACCGGTGGCAGCCCAAATTGCGTGTGGAGCCGCTCGAAGACCTCCAGCATCACCAAGGCGACCTCGACGTCGTGGTGGGCTGCCAGCGTGTTCTCGCCGACGATGTCGATGTCGGCTTGGACGAACTCGCGGTACCGGCCTTCTTGGGGGCGTTCGCCTCGCCAGACCTTCTGGATCTGATACCGCCGGAAGGGAAAGGCGAGGTGCCCTGCGTTCTCGGTGACATAGCGGGCGAAGGGCACCGTCAGATCGAAATGCAGCCCCAGTTGATCACCAGCACCGTCCTCGGCGTGGAGCCGACGCACCACGTAGACCTCTTTGGTGATCTCACCCTTGCGGGTCAGGGAGTCCATCGTCTCCACCGCCCGGGTCTCGATGGGCGCGAAACCGTGCAACTCGAAGACCTCGCGCAGCACGTCTTGGACGGCCTGCTCGGCGAGGCGTCCGGCCGGGAGGAACTCCGGGAAGCCCGACAGTGGTTTGATGCGGATACTCATGCCAGGTAGCCCTTGTCGAGATAGCGGTTCGTGGTGCGTTCGTGGCCCATCGTCGTGGTGGGTCCGTGGCCGGGCAGCAATGCGGCCGTATCCGGCAAGGCAAGCACCACATCGCGCAGGGTGGCCCGCATGGCGGCATCATCCCCGCCGGGCAGGTCAGTTCGACCGATGGATCCGGCGAACACCACGTCACCGGTGAAGATCAGTTCGGTGAGTTCGGGAGCTTCCTCGATGGGCTCGACCAGCGGCACCCGGAACAGCACGCACCCGGGCCGATGCCCGGGAGCATGCTCAACGTGGAAGCTCGCCCCGGCGGCGGAGAGTGTCTCCCCACCATGAAGCAGACGCAAGTCGGCAGGCTCACGAACGTGAACCCCCAACTGCTCCACCATTTGCTGCATCTGCGGCCTGCCCGAGGTGGGGTCGGTCAGGAGTTCACGATCCAGCGCGTGCAGGTAGGCCGGCACCCCGAAGTGATCGGCCACGTCCGCGGCTTGCGCCACATGGTCGATGTGCCCGTGCGTCAGCAGGACGGCCTCAACCGTGAGCCCTTGCTCGGTCACGACACGGTTGACCGACGCCAGTGCGTCCACGCCGGGATCGACCACGACGGCACGGCCTTCTGCGAAGCCGAAGATGTAGCAGTTGGCCTGCCACGGACCGGCGGGGAACGACGCGAGGAACATGCTCTCCACCCTATCGGGATGGGCAGCGCACGAAGATCGGTCGTTTTCGGGCAAGATGGACGGCATGAGTGACTCCGCAGGACCGGCGAGCTTCGGTCGCGTCGAGGAAGACGGCACCGTCTACGTGACCACCAGCGACGGCGAACGCGTCGTCGGGCAGGTGCCCGATGTGAGCGCAGAGGAGGCGTTGGCCTTCTTCGTGCGCCGCTTCGAGGCGTTGGATCTGGAGATCACGTTGTTGGAGCAGCGGCTGGCCTCCGGCGCGTTGGCACCTGATGATGCGCGTCATTCCATCAAGACCCTGCGCGGCTCCGTCACCGACGCGAACGCCGTCGGCGACCTTGCCTCCCTGGCAGCCCGGCTCGACGCCATGACTCCCAAGCTGGCCGAAGCATCCGAGGCTCGCAAGGCTGAGCGTGCCAAGCAGCATGAGGCCACGCGTCAGGCGAAGGAAGAGATGGTCGCCGAGGCGGAGAAGCTGGCGGGCGGCAACGACTGGCGAGGGGGCGTGAATCGCTTCCGTCAGTTGCTGGACGCATGGAAGGCCCTGCCTCGCATCGACCGTGCCACCGATGACGCGCTGTGGCACCGCTTCAGTTCCGCGCGAACCACCTACACCCGTCGGCGCAAGGCCCAGTTCGCCCAGCAGTCGGCGAAGTGGAATGACGCCAAGGCGATCAAGGAACAGATCATCGAGGAGGCCCGCGGGCTGGCCGACTCCACCGAGTGGGGTCTCACGTCCGGCGCGTTCCGCGACCTCATGACGCAGTGGAAGGCGGCAGGGTCCGCCCAGCGCGACGCCGATGAGAAGCTGTGGGCCGAGTTCCGGGCCATCCAGGACCAGTTCTTCAATGCGCGGACGGCAGCCCAATCGGCTCAAGACGAGGAGTTCGGCGGCAACCTCGTGGCCAAGCAGGAGTTGCTGGCCAAGGCTGAAGCAGAGATCCTTCCCGTCACCGACCCCAACGTCGGCCGCTCGGCCTACCGCACGTTCCTGGAGCAGTACAACGCACTCGGCAAGGTTCCGCGCGACGCCATGCGGGGTCTCGACAATCGCCTGCGCACGCTGGAGAACGCCGTCAAGCAGGCCGAAGCTGAGGAGTGGAAGCGCACCGACCCTGAGGCCCGGCACCGGGCAGAGGAGACGGTGGCGATGCTGAGCGCCGAGATCGAGAAGCTGCAGGAGAAGATCGCCAAGGCCGAAGCCCGCGGCGATGCCAAGGCCGCCAAGAAGGCCGAGGACTCGATCGCCACCTACACCGTCTGGCTGGATCAGGCCAAGGCCACGCTGGCGGACTTCACACGCTGACCACACCGGAACGACGACTCGCCCCGCAGCCTCGCTGACGGGGCGAGTTGTGCGTCGGAGCCTCGCGCATCCGTGACGCGCACGGGTGGGGGCGTGGGGGGAGGGCCTAGGGGCTACGCGGCCGCTCGCCTAGCCGGGCTTGACCCGACTGACCTCGTAGACGCCAGACACCCGTTGAAGGCCGCGCAGCACCGTTTCCAGGTGGCGGGGGTCAGGGGTCTGGAAGGTCAACCGCATCGTGAAGACGTGATCCTTGGAGGCGTTGGCCGACACGGACACGATGCTCATGTGCATCTCCGACAGCACACGCGTCAGATCGTTCAACATCCCCGCCCGATCGATGCCCTCCACCTGGACGGCGACCAGGAAGGCCGCGTCGGCCGTGGGCGCCCAGGAAACGGGAACGATCCGTTCGGGCATCTGGCGCAGCGACGCAACGTTGGTGCAGTCGGTCCGGTGCACCGAGATGCCCTCACCCCGCGTGACGAAGCCGATGATCGGATCCCCAGGGACGGGCATGCAGCACTTGGCCAGCTTGGTGTAGAGGTCCGGGTCGCCGTCGACCACGACGCCGGAGTGGTTCCGGGGCAGCTTGTGATGCGCGCCACGGACCAGCAGCGCCTCGTCGATCAAGGACGCTTCGGCGGCGGCTTCGTCGCCACCGATGACGCTCACCAGTTGCGTGATGACCGCCTGGGCGCCGATGCTGCCCTCCCCCAGCGCCGCCCAGAGGCTCGGCACATCCGAGACGTGGAAGTGCTCGGTGAGGTGAGCCATCACCTCCGGGGTCAGCAGACGGGCCGCCAAGTGGCTGCGTCGCATCTGCTTGGCGAGGAGTTCCTTGCCTTGCTCAATCGCCTCGTCGCGCCGCTCTCGGCTGAAGTACTGGCGGATCTTGGCGCGCGCCCGCGGCGTCTTGACGAAGTTGAGCCAGTCGCGGCTGGGGCCCGCATTCTGCGCCTTGGAGGTGATGATGTCGATGGACATCCCCATCTCCAGCGTCGAGTCCAGCGGAACCAGGCGGCCGTTGACCCGGGCCCCGATACATCGGTGCCCGACCTCGGTGTGGATGGCGTAGGCGAAGTCCACGGGCGTCGAGCCAGCAGGCAAGGCGATGACGTCGCCCTTGGGGCTGAAGACGAACACCTCGTTCTTGGCGATCTCTTCGGTGAACGTGTCGAGGAACTCCCCCGAGTCCTCGGTTTCCTTTTGCCACTCCGAGATGGAGTGCACCCAGTTGATCTCGTCCCCGGCGCTCTTGCCCTCCTTGTAGCGCCAGTGCGCGGCGACGCCGTACTCCGCCTGCTTGTGCATCTCGTGCGTACGAATCTGCAGTTCGACCGGCTTACCGCCCGGGCCCAGCACCGTCGTATGCAGCGACTGGTACAGGTTGAACTTCGGCATGGCGATGTAGTCCTTGAACCGCCCCGGCAGCGGCTTCCACCGCGCATGCAAGACGCCTAAGACGTCGTAGCACTCGCGCTTGGTGTCCACCAGGACGCGCAGGCCGACCAGGTCGTAGATGTCGTAGAAATCGCGGCCCCGCACCATCATCTTTTGGTAGATGGAGTAATAGTGCTTGGGACGCCCGTACACCGTCGCCTTGATCTTGTTCTCAGCCAGGTCTTGTTTGACTTGCTCGATCACCGTGGTGAGGTACTGGTCGCGCAACGGGGCCCGGTCGGCGACCAGCTTGACGATCTCGGAGTAGATCTTCGGCTCGATGACCGAGAACGACAGATCCTCAAGTTCCCACTTGATCGCGTTCATGCCAAGGCGATGCGCCAACGGGGCATAAATCTCGAGGGTGTCCTTGGCGATCCGGATCTGCTTGTCTTGCCGCAGCGAACTGATCGTGCGCATGTTGTGGAGGCGGTCGGCCAGTTTGATGATCAGGACGCGGATGTCCCGGCTCATCGCGATCACCATCTTGCGGATCGTCTCGGCCTTCGCCGATTCGCCGTAGACCACCTTGTCGAGCTTGGTCACGCCATCGACCATGGTGGCGATTTCCTCGCCGAAGTCGTGGGTCAGCTGTGCCAGCGTGTAGCCGGTGTCCTCCACCGTGTCATGCAGCAGGGCTGCGCAAATGGTGGGCTCATTGAGCCCGAGACTGGCCAAGATGGTGGCCACGGCGAGGGGATGGGTGATGTAGGCGTCGCCGCTCTTGCGCAATTGACCGTCGTGGTATTGCTCAGACGTCCGATAGGCGCGCTCGATGAGTGCCGAGTCGACCTTCTGATGGTGGCGACGCATGGCAGCAAACAGCGGATCAAGCGCCGCGGCGCCCGAACTCTTCTGGCTTCCTAGCAGCGCGAGCATCCGGCGCATACTGCGCCGGGGCTGCTCGGGCACAACCGCGGCCGGTTGCCCCGGTACAGCATCGGCACCCGCTGGACGGCTCGTCGTCTCACTCATCGAAGACCTCCCCTCGCGTGGGGTCGAGTGTAGCGCCGCTTGGGCAGCACCTTTACGAGGGTGTACGTTCCCGCTTCTTCACGCTGGGGCGAGCAACGACGAGTTCGTCGCCGGTCTTCAGCACGGCCACGCTCGGATCGAAGAAGTGGCGCAGCAGGCCGCCACGCACGACGCCCAAGACCCGCTCTCCGGCAATCTCTTGGGACCCCTTGCCCACTTCGCTCGGGGCGACGAGGCGTTGCGCGATGTCGATGCCTTCGCCGTAGTTGAGGAGGTCTTCCATGGTGGCGCCGAGTTCGGGGCTGACGGCCGACAACCCGATGAGCCGACCCACGGCGTCCGAACTGGTGACGACACCGTCGGCCCCTGATTGACGCACGAGCGAGACGTTGTCGGCTTCCCGCACCGACACCACAAGATGGGCGTGCGGGTTGAGTTGCCGTGCGGTCAGGGTGGCCAAAATGGCCGTGTCGTCACGATTCACGGTCACCACGATGTGCTTCGCCTTGGGTACCTCCGCGCGGCGCAGAAGATCGCGGGAGGTGCAGTCCCCCAGGAATGCCGCCAGGCCGTGTCGGTTCGCGGCGTCCACGGCGGCCTGGTTCGCGTCGACGACGACGATCCGATCAGCTTCGGCTCCGTTGCGCAGCAGCGTCGTGACGGCGCTGCGGCCCATCGTCCCGTAGCCGAGCAGCACGATGTGGTTCCGCATCTTCTTCCTCCAGCGAGCATCGATCAAAGCCCGTCGCCCCTCGTTGGCGAGGACCTCCAGCGTGGTGCCGACCAACAAGATCAAGAACGCGATCCTCAGTGGGGTCACCAGCAACGCGTTCAGCAGGCGTGCATGCTGGGAGACCGGAGTGATGTCTCCGTATCCCGTGGTGGTGACGGTGACGGTCGCGTAATAGATGGCGTCGATGAGGCTGACGCCATCATGGTTGACGTTGTCGGCATAGCTGGCACGATCCAGCCATACGATCAGCGAGTTGGCGGCGATAATCGCCAGCGCGAGGAGCGCACGCCGCGCCAGTTCCCGGACGGGATTCTCGGCAACGCGCGGCAGCCGCACCAGCGCTTGATAGCCCCACCCTGAGGTGGAGGAGCCCTCCGCCATGGTCAGACAGTCACCACGGCGGACAGCGTGTCGACTCCCGCACGGGCAAGGCGCTCGCGCCCACCCAGGAAGCCGAGTTCCATCAAGACCGCCACGTGCACCAGTTCGGCGCCCTGGCGCTTGATCAACTCGGCCGTGGCGCCGATCGTGCCGCCGGTGGCCAGCACATCATCGATCACCATGACCCTTGCCCCCTGCCACAGCGCATCGCTGTGGATCGCCAGCGTCTCGTCGCCGTACTCCAGCGCGAAGCTCTGCTGATCCACCTTCCCGGGCAGCTTGCCTGGCTTGCGCACCGGGACGAACCCGGCACCCAGCTTGAGCGCCACCGGTGCGGCGAAAATGAAGCCGCGAGCCTCCATGCCCACCACCACATCGATGGGCCCCGGCGCCAGGTCAGTCAACTCATCGATAGCCGCAGCGAAGCCATCGGCGTCCGCCAGCAGGGGGGTGATGTCCTTGAACACCACGCCAGGCTTGGGCCAGTCCGGGACGTCTCGAATCAACTCGATGATGCGGTTCTGGTTGGCGTTCATCGCCCATCCTTCTTACGGTCGGCGCGGGTACTGCGCTGTGGTTGGTGACGCGGCAGCGTGCTGCCGTCGACAGACCCGAACATGGCGGGATCGACGACGGTGTGTGCCGCCGCGAGGAGCGGGGCTGAAGCCTCATGCTCGCCGGTGGTCGAGGTCTCATCCTCCGCTGCGGCAGTCGTAGACGACCGCTCGATCCGGCGACGGTGGGCGACCAGTTCGGGTTCGCGTTCCCGCATCTGGACATAGATCGGTGCGGCCAGGAACAGCGAACTGTAGGCGCCCGCAATCATGCCGACGAACAGGGCCAGACCCAGATCCTTCAGCGGCCCCGTCCCCAGGACGAACACCCCCGCCATCAGCAGAGCGGCCACAGGCAGCACCCCGATGATCGTGGTGTTGATCGACCGCATCAGCACCTGGTTGATAGCCAAGTTGGACGCCGCCGCGAAGGTCCGCTTCTGCTTGGTGATGTCGCGCGTGTTCTCGCGCACCTTGTCGAAGACGACCACGGTGTCATACAGCGAGTAGCCCAAAATCGTGAGCATGCCGATGAGGGTGGCCGGCGTGAAGGCGAACTGCAGCAAGGCATAGACGCCCACGGTCAAGACGAGGTCGTGCAGCAGCGCGATGATGGCTGCGGCCGACATCTTCCAGTTGCGGAAGTAAGCCCAGATCATCAAGGACACCAGCACCAGGAAGACCACGAGGGCGATCAGCCCCTTCTGGGTGATCTGTTGCCCCCAGGACGCGCCGATCAGGTTGTTGGTGACCTGCTGGCTGGGGACCCCGGCCTTGGCCGCAAGGGCTTCGGTGACGTGGTTGATTTCTTCGGCGGTCAGGGCGCGCACCTGAATGCGGACCTGGCTGTCCCCCACCGTGTTGGTCTTGATCTCTCCTAGATCGGGGAGACCCATACCCTGGACGGCTTCGCGGTAGTCGTCCGCCGTGGTCGCCGTGACCTGCGTGGGGACGACGAACTCCGAACCCCCGGTGAAGTCGATCGACAGGTTCAGGCCCCGCACCGCGACGCCGAGGACGCAGATCGCGACGATCACCGCCGAGACGATGTACCAGCGTTTGGCGTTCTTGATGAAGTCGTAGCTGATCTCACCGGTGTAGAGCCGGTGGGCAAGCCCATGGTTCTTGCTCATCAGGCCTCCTTCGGGGAACTCGCCCGGAGGCGACGAATCGGGGACCGTCGGGGGGCCGCGCCGAGGTGGGCTGCGTCGAAGCCGGAGAACTTGCGGCCCTCACCGAAGTACTTTGTGCGTCCGAGCAGCGTCACCATGGGCTTGGTGAACCAGAACACGATCGCAATGTCGATGAGTGTGGTCAGCCCCAGGGTGAAGGCGAAGCCCTTCACTGACCCGATAGCCAACACGAACAGCACCGCGGCAGACAGCAAAGACACGGCGTCGGCGATCAAGATCGTCTTGCGGGAGCTGATCCACCCGGTCTCGATGGCGGTACGCAGCGAGCGTCCGTCACGCACTTCGTCGCGGATGCGTTCGAAGTAGATGATGAAGGAGTCGGCCGTCATGCCGATGGCGACGATCGCCCCGGCGATACCGGGAAGGTTCAACGCGAACCCCATCGATTGCCCCAGCAACACCATGAGCTGATAGGTGATCGTGGCGGCCAAGACCAGCGACGCCACCACCACGACGGCGAGTGCCCGGTAGTAGATCACGGAGTAGATCACGACCAACGCCAGGCCGATCAGGCCCGCGATGATGCCGGCCTGCAACTGCTCCCCACCCAGGGTCGCGGACACATTGGAAACCTCAGACAGGTCGAAAGCCAACGGCAAGGAACCGTACTTCAACACGTTGGCCAGGTCGGTGGCGCTTTGCTGCGTGAAGCTACCCGAGATCTCCGCTCGCCCGCCGCTGATGGCGGTGGTGAGGCGGGGATAGGTCACGACCTTGCCGTCCAGCACGATCGCGAACGTGTTCTGCGGCTCGCTCTTCTTCGCCAGCGCCCCCGTCACCTGCTCGAAGATCTTGCCGCCCACGTCGTTGAGTTGCAGTTGGACGATCCAGCTCAACTGATGCTGCGGCACTCCCGCATTGGCACCGGTGAGCATGTCGCCGTTGATGACCGCCGGGTACAGCAGGAACTTCGTCGTGCCCTCGCGGTTGCAGGTGATGAGCGGCTGGTCGGGAACGTCAGGGAACTCGTCCCCGCACGTGAAGGCCTCGAAGTCGGCTTGATCCCGAGCGGTCGGCGTCCACGCCAACGCCTCATCGGTGGTCAGTTGCCGCCCAGGCGCCGTCGGACGTGGCGTGGGAGCGGCCGTGGGCAACCCTGCGGCCGGGCGCCGGTTGACGCTTTCGGTCGGGCTGGGCGCCGCCGTCGCAGTGGTCCCCGACGTCGGCTCGGCCGAAGCCGGGGTGGACGGATCCGCCGACGAGTTCGGGGTGACCGACGGGGTGGGCGTCGCCGTGGGCTGTGCATTCACCTGCGCCGTCGCGTACACGGGACGGAAGTACAACTGCGCGGTCGTGCCGACCATCTCCTGCAACTGGGCGGGAGCGACGTTCGGGACGGAGACGGTGATCTGGTTGTTCCCGACCGTCGCTACCTCCGACTCGCCGACGCCGATCGCGTCGACGCGCTGCTGGATGATGGTGCGCGCCTGTTCCAGGCTTTCGGCGCTGACCCCGCCCTGCCCGGTCGCATTGCGGGCAGTCAAGGTAATCGTCGTGCCGCCGCGCAGATCCAAGCCAAGCTTGGGGCTCCAGCTACCCGACAGGGCCATGATCCCGAACAAGGCGGCGATCACGGCGAACAAGGTGATCAAGGTGCGCAGCGGGTGCGACCTGTGTTGAGTGGTGGTGGCCACGTGCAGCGAACCCCGCCTACTCAGTTCTTGGCTTCGGGCGTCTGAGCCTCAGGCGCGCTCTCCGACGGCGGGGCGACATCGAGAACGGGAGCGGCCTCCACGACGTCGACGACCGTGCCGTCGATCTCATCAGCCGGGGCGTCGTCGTACTCGAACTCCTCTTCGGAGGGCTCGACCGCGCGGACGATGGCCTGCTTCAGCACGGTCATCTCCACACCGGGCGACACCTCGACGATGGCCTGCTTCTCGCCATTGTGGATGATGGTGCCGAAGACGCCGCTGCTGAGCATCACGCGCGATCCTTCGCCCAGGTTGTTCACCAGTTCCTGCTGTTGCTTCTGCTTCTTCTGCGCGGGGCGGATCAGCAGCAGCCAGAACGCGGCCACCATCAAGACCACCATCACGAGGGTCGACATCAGGTTGCTGTCAGGCATCTTTCACACTCTCAACTGGGGAACGGGAACACGGGGCCGGCCCCCGCCAAGGGGCAAGCCTACCGGCTAGGCGTCCGGGTCCGTGAAAAGGTCAACTCGTGACGCGGGCACGGTCAAACCCAGGTGTGCCCAGGCCCGGTTGGTCGCCACGCGCCCACGAGGCGTGCGCATGAGGAACCCCTGGCGAATCAGGAACGGCTCCGCGACCTCTTCCACCGTTTCGACCTCTTCGCCCACGCTCATCGCCAACGTGCCCAGCCCCACTGGTCCGCCACCGAAACGCACGCACAGCGACTCCAAGACGGCGCGGTCGAGGCGGTCCAAGCCCAACTCGTCCACCTCGTACAGGTCCAACGCTGCTGAGGCGACAGGCGGGGTGATCCGTCCGGACGCGTGGATCAGCGCGTAATCGCGGACGCGGCGCAGCAGCCGGTTCGCGATCCGGGGCGTTCCTCGGCTCCGGCTGGCGATGACCTGTGCCGACGCATCGTCGAGGGCGACCTTCAGCAGCGACGCGGAGCGCTGGACGATCCGCACCAGGTCGGCGGCATCGTAGTAGTCGAGTTGCCCGGTGAACCCGAACCGATCGCGCAGCGGCCCGGGCAGCAAGCCTGCGCGCGTCGTCGCACCGACCAGGGTGAAGCGCGGGATCTCCAGCGGGATCTCGGTGGCGCCGGGCCCCTTGCCGACGATGACGTCGACGCGAAAGTCCTCCATCGCCAAATACAGCATCTCTTCGGCGGGTCGGCTCATGCGGTGAATCTCGTCGAGAAAGAAGACCTCTCCCTCGGTGAGCCCCGACAAGATGGCGGCCAGGTCACCGGCGTGCTGGATGGCCGGGCCCGAACTGATCCGTAGCGGGACGCCCAACTCGTGAGCGATGATCATGGCCAACGTCGTCTTGCCCAACCCAGGCGGACCCGACAACAGCACGTGATCGGGCACCGCACCGCGATGTTGGGCCGCGGCCAGCACCAGCCCCAGCTGTGCGCTCACCCGCGGCTGCCCACCGAACTCCTCCAGGCTCGGCGGGCGCAGAGCACCGTCGACGGCCTGCTCGTCGATGTGCCCGTGCGGATCGAGGGGGTCCTCGTCGTGTCGCGGCGTCATCGAGCCAGGCTCTGCAGTGCGGCGCGCATCAACTCACCGATACCCAGGGTGGGGTTCTCCTCGCGCAGGGGTGCGATGCCCTCAACGGCGGCGGCGGCGTCCTTGGCCGACCACCCCAAAGATTCCAGCCCGCTCGAGACCTGGTCGCGCCAGGCATCCGCTCCGGACGCGGCCCCACCTGTGCCACCAAGATCGGGGACGGCGCCCAACGCGTTGACCTTCTCTTTGAGTTCAATCACCATCTTCTGGGCCCCCTTGCGCCCAATGCCGGGCACCTTCGTCAAGGCGACGAGGTTCTCGCTCGAGATGGCGGCGCGCAGTTCGGCAGGCGGCAACACTGACACCACCGCCTGGGCGAGCTTGGGGCCGATGCCAGAAGCCGACTGCACGAGTTCGAAGGCGTCGCGCTCCTCCGGGTCGCTGAACCCGAACAAGGTGAGGGAATCCTGACGCACCACCAAGGAGGTGGCCAACGTCGCCGTCTCCCCCACCCTCACGGAGGCGACGGTGGCGGGGGTGGCGAGGGCGCGGACGCCGAACCCACCCAGATCGATATCGACCCAGGTGCCGCCGACTTGGCTGACCGTGCCGGTGAGATGGGCGATCACGCGAGCTTCCTCCTGTTTGCGGCGCGTGCACGCGCCATGGCTTGAGCCTGGACCAGTTCGCGGCGCACCTGCGCCTGCTGGATCCGGGCGATGGCGGGGGCACGCCACAGATGACACACCGCCAGCGCGACCGCGTCCGCGGCATCGGCAGGTTTGGGCGGAGCGTCGAGTTTGAGGATGCGCATGACCATCTGGCCCACTTGCGCCTTGTCGGCGCGCCCGCTGCCGGTGATGGCCGCCTTGACCTCGCTGGGGGTGTGCTGGGCCACCTGCAACCCAGCACGAGTGCCGACCAGCAGCACCACGCCAGAGGCCTGTGCCGTGCCGATGATGGTGCTCACGTCGCGTCGGGCGAAGACCCGCTCCACGGCGATGGCGTCAGGGCGATATTCGGCGACGTACTGGACGAGGCTGCGTTCCAGCGCCGCCAACCGCTGCCCCGTTTCCGCGTCAGCGGGGGTACGCACCACATCGGCGAGCAGGAGCGCGGGCGGGCGCCCGGGATCCCCCTCGATCACGCCGACCCCACATCGGGTCAGGCCGGGGTCGATCCCGAGCACTCGCATGCGGCCCACCTTTCCGAACGTTTGTTCGGATTCTAGGCGTCGCCCTCCAAGGCTTCGAGGATTTCGTCCGGCACGTCTTCGTTGCTGTAGACGTTTTGGACGTCTTCCACCTCTTCGATGGCGTCGATCAGCTTGAACAGCTTCTCGGCGGCCTCTTGGGAGTCAACGGCCTGCTCGTACTGCGGCCGGAACTCCACGTCGGCGGATTCATAGTCGAACCCTGCCGCCTGGACTGCCTTGCGCACCTCGACCAACTGGGCCGGATCGCTGACAATCTCGAAGGTGTCACCGGTGTCGTTGATGTCTTCCGGCTCGGCCTCCAAGGTGGCCTCCAGCAGGTCATCTTCGGTGACCTGCTTGCCCTCTTGCTTCTTGGCCACCACCACGACGCCCTTGCGGTCATAGATCCGGCTCACGGAGCCCACGTCGGCAACCGTGCCGCCGTTGCGCGTGATCGCCACCTTGACGTCGGACGCCGAACGGTTGCGGTTGTCGGTCAGCACCTCGATGAGGAGGGCGACGCCTGCAGCACCGTAGGCCTCGTACATGATCTCGGTGTAGTCGACGGCCTCGCCGCCGATACCCGAACCGCGCTTGACGGCGCGATCGATGTTGTCGTTGGGGACCGAGTTCTTCTTCGCCTTCTGGATGGCGTCGTACAGCGTCGGGTTCCCGCCGGGGTCACCGCCACCCACGCGCGCCGCGACCTCGATCTTCTTGATCAGGTTGGCGAACAGCTTGCCGCGCTTCGCATCAATGGCGGCCTTCTTGTGCTTGGTGGTGGCCCACTTGGAATGTCCGCTCATGGGTCTCCCTTCGCTCGATCTCGATTAGCTCCATCGGACAGCCTATCGCGCGTGCGAGCGCGCGACGGCACTCAGCCCTGCGCGACGGCCAGCGCTTCGGGCAACGTGATGGAGCCGACGTACAGCGCGGTGCCGACGATCGCGCCGGTGACGCCCAGGGGCACGAGCTCGCGCAGGGCGCGCAAGTCATCGAGGGAAGAGATGCCGCCGGAGGCGATCACCTCGGCGTCCGTCCGGGTGGCTACATCACGTAGCAGGGACACGTTCGGGCCGGTGAGCATCCCGTCGGAGTTGACGTCGGTCACCACGAAGGTCCGGCACCCTGCCGCCGACAGGCGATCGACGGCCTCAGCCCAGTCTCCGCCTTCGCGGACCCAGCCGCGCGCGGCCAAACGCGTGCCGCGCACGTCGATGGCGATGCCGATGAGGTCCCCGTGCTCAGCGATGACTTTCTCACACCAAACCGGGTTCTCCAGCGCGGCGGTCCCGATGTTGACGCGGCGACAGCCGGTGGCCAACGCGCGCTCCAGTGACGCGTCGTCACGGATGCCGCCCGACAGTTCGACGTTGAGGCTCATCTGCCCCACGATCTCGGCGATGACATCGGCGTTCGAGCCACGGCCAAACGCCGCGTCCAGATCCACCAGGTGGAGCCAACTCGCCCCGCCGTCTTGCCAGCGCTGGGCGGCCGCCAACGGATCACCAAAGGTCTTCTCGGACCCAGCAACGCCCTGGGTGAGCTGGACGGCTTGGCCGCCTTGAACGTCAACGGCAGGCAGCAGCGTCAGGGAATCAGTCACGGACGCAAACCCTAGCGTCGTGCAGGACCATCCCGTTGCCGATGACCACCTGCCGAGGTGGTGTCCCGACCAACGCGTCCATGGGGTTCTCGGCGTCCAGCAGCACCAGGTGAGCGGCTGCCCCCTCCACCAGGTCGTGGCCCGGGCGCCCCGCGAACCGCCCGGCACCGCTGGTGGCGGCCACCAGGATGCGCTGCAAATCTTCGTCGCGCACCACGGAGGAGGCACGCGCAAACTGCCAGGCGATGCGCAACGTGTCCCCGGTGCCATAGGGGCTCCACAGGTCGCGGATGCCGTCGGTGCCGAAGGCGAAGCCGACGCCGGCCGCGTCCAGTTCGCGCCAGGGCAGTTGCGGCAACCGCAGCGGGGCGACCGTGGTGAACGTGATGCCCGCCTCGCCCATGCGGGCCAGCAGTTCCGCGCGCCGGGAAGCGTCCACTTGGGCCAGCGCGAACCCGTGCGCAATGGTCACCTTGTCCGTCAATCCCAGCCGTTCGGCCCGGTCGCAGATCAAGTCCAGTTCAAAGGCGCCCAACTCACCGGCGTCATGGAGATGGATGTCGAGCCCGCAGCCGCGCCGCTCCATGATCGCGAACAACCCGTCGAGTTGGCCGACCGGATCCCGGTCGATGCCCGCCGGATCCAGCCCGCCGATGTGCTCTGCCTCTGCGGCGGCGGCCTGGTCGAGCAACTCCAACACTCCGGGGCGTCGCAGCACCCCATCTTGCGGGAAGGCGACGATCTCCATCTCGATGCCGCGCAGTCCCAAGCCGAGATCGACATCGACATGGCTACGCAGCAGCGTCGTGCCGTGGAACACCATCTCGGTGAGGACACGCGTGGTGATGTCCACGCCGGGAATGCCCAGTTCATCGCGCCGATCACGCTCGTGACGGATCCTGCCCTCGGTGGTGCCCTCGCCGCCGTAGGACTGCCACGGCAACCCCCACCAGGACTTGTCGACGTGCGCGTGCGCGTTCACCACCGACGGAAGAGCCAGCAGCCCGCCCCCATCCAGGTCGGTCGCGCTCCAGGTGGCCCGGTCTGCGGGCGGACGGATCGCGGCGATGCGGCCCTGATCGAGGATCAGGTCGGCTAACGGCGCCCCCCACGGACGAACGGCACGGACAGCGGTCACGGGCGAGGCACTCATCCGGTCAGCTTAGGCCGGGCACCGCGCCTGCTCAGCCCAAGCAGGCAACCCAGTTGCGCAGCACGCGAGCCCCAGCCTGACCGGACTTCTCAGGGTGGAACTGCGTGACGCTCAGCGCGCCCGACTCCACCGCCGCGACGAAGCGGTCCCCGCCGTGTTCCGCCCACGAGACCAGGGCGCCTTCGGGCCAATCCGCGTCGTGTACGCCATAGCTGTGCACGAAGTAGAACCGCTCCCCGGCGACGCCCTCGAACAGGCGCGACCCCACTGGGGCATTCACGGTGTTCCACCCCATGTGCGGCAGCCGTGCGGCGTGCAGCAGTTCGACGCGCCCGGGAAGAACCCCGACGCCCGGCGTCACGATGCCGTGTTCCTCCCCCACCTCGAACATGATTTGCTCGCCAACACAGATGCCGAGGACCGGTCGATGGTCGGCCAAGCGCCGACGGATGATCGCCGGGCCATCGACAGCCTCAAGCCCCGCCATGCACGCCGCAAACGCTCCCACACCGGGGACGACGAGCCCGTCGGCCGCCGCGATCTCGTCGGCGTCCGCCGTGAGCACCACCCGTGCGCCGGTCGCGGCCAACGCGCGGGTGGCCGAGTGCAGGTTGCCCGAGCCGTAGTCGAGTACCGCGATCGTCGCGCTCACAGGGCACCCTTGGTCGAGGGGATCTGGTCGGCAATACGAGGATCGGGCTCCACGGCGGCGCGCAACGCTCGCGCGAGAGCCTTGAACTGCGCCTCCACGATGTGGTGCGGGTCGCGCCCCCGCAGGAGATCCAGGTGGACGCACAACCCCGCGTTCAGGGCCAGCGACTCCACGACGTGATACGTCATCGACCCGGCATAGGGCACCCCCGACCCGCCGATCAGCGCGTACACCTGCGCGTCGGGTTCGCCCTGGCACACGGCGTAGGGACGCCCGGCCACATCGACGACGCACCGGGCTAGCGCCTCATCCAGCGGGACGACCGCGTCCCCGAAACGGCGGATGCCGCGCTTGTCACCCAGCGCCTCGCGCAAGGCCTGCCCGACGACGATCGCGGTGTCCTCCACGACATGGTGTCCGTCGATGTGCACGTCGCCGTTGGCCCTCACGGTGAGGTCGATCAGGGAGTGCTTGCTCAGCGCCGTCAGCATGTGGTCGTAAAAGCCGACCCCGGTGGCGATGTCGGAGACGCCGGTGCCATCCAGGTTCATCTCGACGGTGATCGTGGATTCGCTGGTGCTGCGCTCGATGCGTGCGGTGCGTGCCATCACTCCCCCATCCTCGGGGCGTCTACGCGCGCCAGCGCG
>RRZU012334015.1_pt1 | contig 47634 bp, 48 predicted proteins | sample 2165561 | NCBI WGS metagenome assembly RRZU01 (sample SAMN10456909, study PRJNA506462) | wastewater metagenome | isolation source: wastewater sludge | place: USA: Moscow, Idaho | reverse complement strand
CATTAAAAAATTCCTTTCTAGTTATTTTATTTATTTTAAATTATTATGTTACAATTATACATAAAAAAATTATATAAAACAAGACTTAGTTTTTTCTTTTTACTTTATCATTTTATTGTGTTAAAATTTCTCGATTTTTTTTTTTTTTTTTACCCCTCCGTGAACGAAGGGGATTGGAGAAATTTTCTTTGTTCAAATATATTTAAGAATAAAGGATTTTTTTAAAATGTCTCATAGAATTAATTTCCAAATTTTAACTAAAAAAGAATTTGATATAGTTTCAAATTTAAATAATGAAAAAGAAATAGTTGATTATGTTAATAATAAAAATAACAAAAATTTTTCTTATGATGAAATTTATTTAGCTATAAAATATTTAGGTAAGAATATTTTACAAATAGATTTTAATGATGAAGTTGAACAAAAAATATCAAAAAATATATTTAAAAAAAATGAAATAAATGATATTGCTAAAAATTATGGTCATCAATTATTTAAAATAGAAAAAAATGATATTTTAACAATTATAGAGTATTATCAAAAACAAGTAATATTAAATTTTAATAAAAAAATTAAAGAACTAAAAGAAATTATAAAAGAAGAAACAAAAGGAATAATTTGCGAAAAAGAAAGTTATTATAAAATAAAAGATACTATTAGAGGTTTTGAAAAAATAATAATGAATTTTGGTGGAAGAAACGAAAATGAATATAATTTAAAAAGGTCAATGTTTAATATAAATGAAAAAAATAACGGTATTAATATTATTTGTGACTCAGAAAATTTAGAGTTTGAGATTTTTAATTTAATATCTTTGTATAATACTTTTAATTTTGAGAGTAATGTTTTAATTGTAGAAGGCAGTTAAATAATAAATAATAAGGATTTAAAAATATGATTACTTTTAAGTATGCTGATAATATTATTGATTTTAAAATTGTATTTGATTTTTTAAATAAAGATACAATTTACCCTAATTTTCATCATTGGTTTTGGAATAAAGTTGTTCCTAGTGTGTTGATTAATAATGATAAAATAATTATATGTTATTCAAATAAAAAATTAGCAGGAATTTCTATAATAAAAAATTATGGTGAAGAAAAATTAAGGTGTTTTAAAATGGATAATGATTTTAAAAAAAGTATTTATGTTATTAAGTTTTTAAAATTTACTTTATTGCATTTTATAAATAAAAAACCTTTACTTTCTGTTTCTGAGGATAATTTTCATCTTTTTTCAAGAATTTTTATTAATTTTTTTAATTTTGAGTTAGTTCAAGTTTATAAAGGTTTGTATTCTAAAGGAAAATTAGAATATCAATTTAATGGAAAAAAAGATGATTTAAAAAAAACAGGACTACCTTATTAATTTAGGTGTTCCTCCATATTAGTCCAATTAAAATCTTTAGAAAATAAATTTTTTCTATCAAAATTAAATTCATCATCTAAAAAAGAACAAAAAATGTTAGTTTTTAATTCTTGGTAAATATTTTTTTCATTTAAAATATTTTTTAAAGCTTCTTTAATATATTCTAAATTATTTTTAATAAAATCATCTCCAAAAATTTTAATAATACTTTCTTCGTTTAATAATAAATTAATTATCAAACTTTCTTTTATTTGGTTGTTAATTTTATTATCATTAATAATAATACTAATTTTATTATCTATCATTATAATCCTTTAAATATTTTTTTATTTTTATGGAATGATTTTCATTGTTTTAACTAATATTATTTTTCTTTGATTTGTTATGTATTTATAATTTTATAGCAAAAAAAAAAATAAGTAAAGGTTATTATAATATTTATTATAATATCATAAAAATAACTATATTATAGGACTTTAAAATGACTGATGAAACTTTTTTTTGTTTTGATTTGAAAGAAAAATCAACATTATATTTAATTAAAGGTGCGTTTATTAAATCAATTCACTCTATGGAAGATTGTGTATTTAATTTTGTACCACAAACAGGATTGTATGTAAATAAATTTTTAACTTTAAATAATACTGTATTTCCTGTTATAGAAATAAAAAAATGGTTAGATACTGAAAATGAAGAAAAACCAACACGTGTAGTTATTATTTCTTTTGAGGATAGAAATTATCGTTTAGAAATTAATAATATATATGGTATATATAATTTAGATAAAACAAAAATTTTTGGAAATAATGGATTAAGAAAAATAGATTTTATAACTTATATAGACGAAAAAATGGTTTGCTCTTTAGATATAAAATATATGTTAGAAAATTTATATAAAGATAAAGTTTGAAAAGTCCATTTTATATGGACTTTTTTATTTAACTATAGTTTTGAAAGAACCTTTAATATAATCTATAGTTAATTTTTTATCTTTATAAGATGGTAAGTCAAACATAATATCTAACATAATATTTTCTAAAATTGCTCTTAAACCTCTAGCTCCAGTTTTTCTTTTAAAAGCTTTATCAACAATTTCATTTAAAGCATTTTCACTAAAAATTAATTCTACGTTATCCATCTTAAATAATGTTTTATATTGATTTACTAAAGAATTTTTTGGTTTAGTTAAAATTTCTAACATATTTTCTTTAGTAATACCTTTTAAAGTAGTAATTAAATGTAATCTTCCTACTAACTCTGGTATAATACCAAATTTTATTAAATCATCAATTTCAATTTCTTCTTCAATTTCTTCGTTGTTTTCAGCATTATTAGAAATTACTTTTTCTTCAAAGTTAAATCCTACTTTTTTATCTTTTTTTCTATCATTAGATATTTTATCTAACCCTTCAAAAGCTCCCCCACAAATAAATAAAATATTAGTGGTATCAACTTCTAATATATCATTGTAATTATCACCTTGGGGGTGTTTCCTTTCACCGTTTTTAGGTGCTCTAACTTTAGTACCCTCTATAATTTTTAATAAAGCTTGTTGAACCCCTTCACCAGAAACGTCTCTTGTAATAGATTTACTTTCTCCAACTCTAGCTATTTTATCAATTTCATCAATAAAAACAATTCCCATTTCAGCTCTATCAATATCACCATTTGCTGAGTTTACAAGTTTTGTAATAATATTTTCAACGTCATCACCAACATATCCAGCTTGTGTTAAAGAAGTAGCATCAGCAATAGCTAAAGGTATATTTAAAACTTTAGCAATAGTTTGAACCAAAAGAGTTTTTCCTGAACCAGTTGGCCCGATAAATAAAACATTAGATTTAGAAATTTCACTATCGTTTGTATTTCCTATATTGTTTTGTAATCTTTTATAATGATTATAAATAGCTACTGCTAATGTTTTTTTAGCTTTATCTTGTCCTATAATATAGTCGTCTAAATGTGATTTTAATTCTTTAGGAGTTTTAATAACAATTTCATTTTTTAAATTAGTTTGTTTTTCTAAACTTTCTTTTTTATCATTATTTTTTAATTCTTTTATAATTATTTTATTAATATCAAAATTTTCTGGAACATTATTAAGAATTTTAAAAGTAATTTCTGAACAATTTTTACAAATATGTAAACTTTCGTCATTTTTGCTTATTATTGGATTTTTTTCTGTGCTTTCTTCGTTACAAAATGAACATATTATTTTATTATCTAGCAAAATTTTTCCTTTTATATTTTTATTTTTAAATTAAGAAAATTATAGCATATCTTTTTAGTCTTGTAAAGATTTTGTTTAAATAAATTAAATTTGTATTTTTATAGTTTTTTAGTTAAAATTTGTTAAAATTAAATTAAAAAAGGATTTAATTATATGGGTTATTTATCAATATTTTTAATAGTTATAGCAAGTATTGGATTAAATGTAGTTTTTTATTATAAAAATAAAGAAATAAAAAAAGAATTAGATGACTACAAAATAAAATTAAAAATTAAAGAGGAAGAAGTTATAAAATTAGAAAAAAATGCTTCTTTGTTAAATTAAAATGAATAATATTAAATATTTTAAATCTACAATAATTTTATCTTTATTATTTTTTCCTTTATCATTATATTTTGGTGGTTTATCATCTTTATATATAGTTTCAACTTTGTTATTGTTAGAAATTTTTGTTTCTATTGATACAGCAATTATTAATGCAAAATATTTAACAAAAATAAATAAAGGTTTTAAAAAATATTTATTATCAAATCAAACTTTAATCATAATGTTATCTTTAAGGATATTAATTCCTATAATTTTAATATTAATAACAACAGATTTAAATTTAATAACAATGTTCAATTTTTCAATTAATGATATTAATAGTTATGAAATGACTATTCGAGAAAGTATGCCTATTATAAGTGCTTTTGGTGGTTCTTTTTTATTAATGATTTTTTTAGATTTCTTTTTTAAAAAAGAAAGAGAAATAGAGTGGATTAAAATATTAGAAAATAATAAATATATTAACAACATAAAAGAAGTTAATTATATAGAAATTTTTATAGTAATTTTTATAGGGCTTATCATTACAACAATAACTCAAGATTATAAAGTTATAATAGCTTATATGTTTGGTATTATGTTAAATTTAAGTTTAAATTATTTAGATAAAATACTTAATTTAAATCATAATAAAAAATTGTTAATAAAAAATGGGATAATTGGTTTAGTATATTTCACAATATTAGAACGTAGTTTAAATTTTGATAATATTTTAATGTCTTTTGCTATTACTAATAACATTTTAATAATATTAACTTCTTTAGTTTTAAGTGTTGTATTTATTAGAGATTTTATAAATTTTTCTATAAATAAAAAAATATTAAAAAAATTTACATATTTAGAACACGGTGTTAATTATGTAATAGGTTTTTTATCTATAATTTTTATATTAAAAATATTTATTTTTATTCCTGATTTATTTATAGGAGTAATTAGTTTACTGTTAATTTTAAGTTCTATTTATAGTTCTTATTATTTTAATAAAAAAAATATAGAATTGTTAAAAGAAAAAGAATAATAAAAGGCTTTAAATGGAAAGAATTTATGATATAGAAAATGGTTACTTTATTTTTACAGTATTTTCATCTTTAAGGTGTAAATTAGATTGTGAACATTGTTATTTATCAAAAGAACAAAGAAGAAATAGTCCAATATTAGACTTAAATAAATTTGAAGAAGCTTGTGTAAAAGTTAACGACTATTTTTTAAATGAAATACCTGAGGAAAATGAAAAAAATATATACTTATATTGGTATGGAGGGGAACCAACAGAATTAGGAGTTGATTATTTTTATAAAGCTAAAGAAATAACAGATAGAATTTTTTCAAAAAAAATAATAGTAAAACATATGTTACTAACAAATTTAATGACTGACCAAAAAAAATGGTTGCAATTATATAAAGATTTTTGTGACGGTCACGTACAAAGTTCTTATGATTATCTTATGAGAGGTAAAAAGTATTTAGAATTATGGAAAAATAATGTTAAATATTTAAAAAGCAATGGAATTAAAGTTTCTGCAATTAATGTTGTAAATAATACAATGATAGGTAAAGAAGAAGAAATATATAATGATTATCAAGAATTAGAACTTGACGAAATAGGTTTTTTACCTTTTATGAAAAATACAACAAATATGACTTTACAAGGTAAAAATTTTTTAAATAATAGAGCTACTATGAAGGAGTTTTCTGATTTTAATATAAATTTAACAAAAATGTCTTTTAAATATTTTCCTAAAATAACAATAACAAATGGAAATGTTTATCATATAATGAAAAATTATTTAAATCAGTCAAAAAATAATTATATAAATATAAGAAATAATATAGCACGTCAAACAATGTTTTTATTACCAGACGGAAATTTTTGTTTACCAGATTATCACGATAACTATTTTACAAATAATGAATATAAAAAATGGCAAAAAAATGAATTACCATATAATTATGTAGAACTAAAAAAATCACATTATATACTTGATAATGGAGTTGAGTATTTAAGAAATTTTGAAAACATTTTTAATAAAAGTTTTAAAGAAGTGCTGAACTCTCCTGAAAGACAAGATTATTTAAATAAACAGGTAACAAGAGATAACAGAGAAGAATGTAAAAATTGTCAATATGCTAATTTATGTTTAATGGAATTTTGGAAAACAAATAATTTAGATGATAGCGGAGAGTGTCCGGGTGGTAAATTATTTATTAAATGGTTGATAGAATATTACGAAGGATTAAGTAAATTACAAAAATTAGCTTTTAATAAATATATTAAAGAATCTCATTTAAAATAAAAAGGTGGATTAATTTTGAATAAATGTTTTATTATAACTAATTTTAAATGCAATTTAAATTGTGTTTATTGTAATGTTAACGATTTATATAAAGATACTCTAAATATTGAACATATTAAAGATATTATAACAACTTTAAAAGAATTAAATTTTAAAGAAATACATTTAATAGGTGGAGAACCTTTTTTAAGAAAAGATATTTTAGAAATACTAAAGTTTATAAAAGAAAAAGATATGTTAGTTATAGTTCATACTAACGCTTTTTATTATAAAAAATTAACTGATGAAATATTATGTTACATTGATATTTTTCATTCTTGTTTAAATGGTAGTAAAGAAATACATAATAAAATAAGAGGTAAAAAAACTTTTGAAAATCTTATGGAAAGTTTAAATATAATAAACAAATATAATTTGAAAAATGATAAACAAATTAAAATTTATTTAGATACTATATTAACAGATTTAAATTCAAATATAGAAAATATAAATTTTATTTTAGAATTTGTTAAAAACAATAATTATAAAGTTAATTTTCAAAAAGTTTTTGACCATAAATTAGTAAATGTTGATAATGGTTATTTACAAAATAATGTAAATGATAAAAATATGATTTTTAATTATTTATTAAGTGTTTATGACGATACTATTTTTTTAAATTCTTTAGAATATATAAAATTAAATAGTATCGAAGAAACTATAAAATTAAAAAAATGTAATAATCAAACTTTAATAATCAATCCAAACGGTAACGTTTCTTATTGCTTTGACAAAATAAATAAAAATAATTTAAATGGGCTTAAAAATGGTTGGAGTTATAGTATAATTGAAACAATGAATATAAAAAATGATTGTACAATATGTCCGTATTCAAGCCACGTAGAGGATAGTTTAAATGTTAAATAAAATTTCTATTTGTGGTGCTCATTCAACAGGTAAAACGACTTTAGCTAAAGAAATAAACAATAATTTAGGTTATAAATTATATTTAACAGATAATTCAAGGGAATTATTAAATAACTTAAATATTGAAAATTTTGATGAATTAGAAAAATCAGATTATTCAATATGTTTAGAATTTCAAAAACAAATGTTAAATGTGTTATCATATAACAATAAAGAAATTAATGAAAATATAGTAACAGATGGCAACCCTTTATCTTGTATTCCTTATGGTTTTAATTTATTAAACAAAAAAAATATAAATGACTGGGAAAATATTAAAAATAAAGCTAGGTTAAATTGTGATATTTTTAATAAAATTTATTATTTACCTTTGGATATAGATTTTATAGATGACGGATACAGACATAAAAATGAAAATTATAGATTTGAAGTTGACGACAACTTATTAAAAGAATTAATAAAAAAAGATTTCAAAGTCTTAACTGGTAGTGTTTCTGATAGAGTAGAACTTATAAAAAAAGATTTAGGTTTAACAAATAAATCAAATAGAAATAATCATATAGTATTTGAAGGTATTTCTAATTCAGGAAAAACAACAATAATTAGATGGTTATCTGAATATTTAACTGAACATAATATAAATTTTAATTTAATAAATAGACCTTTAAATATAAATAATGAATTACATAAAAATAATAAACTTGAAGAGTTATATAAAGAACCTTATAAAAATAAATTAGAATTAATAAAATCTTATATATCTGATTTAACATATTTTCACGAAACAGAAAAAGTTGAAGAATATATAAAATCAGGTTCTATTTGTATAGCAGATAGACAAAAAATTTCGGCTATAGCTTTAGGATTGGCTTTAGGTTTTACTTTATCTGAAATGTATTATATGACGAAACATTTACCTATGCCTGGTACAGTTTTATTTTTCGATATTAACACTAGTGAATGTGTTAAAAGAGCATCTAGTGAAAAAGATTTATATATTTTTAGGTCTAATTTAGATTTTCAAACAAAAATGAACGAAGCTTATAGGTTATTATCAAAAATACATATAGAAATTAAAGTTATAAATGCTAATTTAAATCCTAAAGAATTATATGATGAAGTTTTAAATACATTATTGAAAGAAGATTTAATATGAATAATATATTAATTATTGGTGGTACTTCAGGAATAGGGAAAAGAGTTTTAAAAAAATATGTAAAAAATAAAAAAAATAAAATTTTTGTTATATCTAAAACAAAAAATAATTATGATAAATTAAATGATAAACTTAAATTAAATGAAAATATAAAATTTGATTTTTTTGATATAAATAATGAGGATTTTGTTATTAATTACATAAAAAAATTAGCAAAAATAGATAAACTTTTTATTTCATCAGGTTCTTATAATAAAAAAAATTATAAAGAATTATCTATGAATGATATAAATAAAGAATTTCAAGATAATGTTTTATCACAAATGTTTTTTATAAAAGAAATATATAAAAAAATGTCTAATAATTCTAAAATATTAATAATTTCGTCTATTTGTTCTAAAATAGAATGTGATAATATATTATATAGTTTATCAAAAAAAACTTTAAATAATTTTGTTAAGTTAATATCTAAAAAAATGAATAAAAAGAATATAAGTATTAACACAATCAGCCCGTCTATATTTAAAAGTAATTTTCATTATTCAAATAATATAATAGATAATAAAAAAGATTATAAACGATGGTTATCTGATAATAAAAATAATAGTATTAATATTGATAAAATTATTAAATTAATAATAAAATTATTATCTAAAAATAATAACAAAACTGGTAAAAATTTTAATTTAAAATAAAAGGTTATTGTATGAATAAAAAAAGAGATTTGTATGCTTATTCTAATGATATTTTTGATAAAGATAATAATCTTTTCTTCAAAAAAAATGTTAGTTCATATTTTTCAAGATTGAACGAAGAAAATTATATATTTAATCATAAAATAAAATTGAATAATTTAAAATTTAGAAGTGACGAAGATTTTAATAATAATGGAGAAGATATTTATAAAATTGTAGTTTTAGGAGATTCTTACGTTGCTGGATTTGATGTTGAAAATTATTGGGTTAAAGAATTAAATAAATTATTAAATGATAAAATATCTAAAAAAATAAAAATATATAACTTAGGAATACCAGGAACTGGGCCGATTAATTGGATAAAACATAAAAAAACTATTGAAATGATTAATCCAGATTTTTTAATAATAGGACTTATTAATAATATTTTTTTAAGACCTTTAATTAATATTTATATTGAAAATAATACTATTATTACAGAATATGAAAAAAAAGATGTTTTATTTAAAGGATTATTAATTGATAATTTAGATAAATTAACAAAAGAAGAGATTAAATATTATCATAATAAATATAATCAATTAATAAAAAATGAATTAATAGATTTTCCAATTTTAGATTTAAATTTTTTTGAAAGAAATAAAAAATGTTTTGAAGAACTTATAGAAATAACTTCTAAAACTTTAATAATCCAAATGCCTACTTATGAAACATTTTCTATGTTAAATTTTTATGATAATATTCAATATAAATATATAAATGATTTGAATAATAAAAATAATAATATTAATTTTATAAATGCTATCAATTATATAAATTACGAAATATCTAAAGATGATATATACATAAAAAGCGGTAGTCATTTTAATGATAAAGGTAATAAATTAATTTCTGAAATTATATTATCTGATATTTTAAATATTAATAACAAACATTTTTATACAGATATTTTAGATTTAAAACAAACTTAAAATCTTTAAAAAAAAAAATAATTTTTTATAATAACATAAATAAATAAAAAGGAAATAATATGAACGAAAAAGAAATTACTAGACCGTTAGAAAGATTTTATAATGAATTTATAAATAGTGGTGATTTATCAAAAATAGATGAAATTATTGGTGACGGTTACATAAATCACGCAGCCCCTTTTGGACTTGACAATGGTAAAGAGGGTTTGAAAAAATTATTAGAAGAATTTATAAAAGCTTTTCCAGACCAACATATTGTGGCTAAAAAAATATTTGCTAAAGATGATATGGCTATAGCTTATTGGGAAATAACTGGAACACATTTAGGAACTTTTTTTGGAAAAGAGCCTACTGGAAATAAAATTTGTATGACTGGTATTGACATAGAAATTGTAAAAGACGGTAAGATTATTGAACATTTTGGTGGTGAAGATATGATGAAACTACTAGAACAAATTGAGGCTATTACTTTACCTAAAGTATAATGTTTTAATTAAAATAAATGAAAAATAAAAAAAATTATTTTAATTATAAAGAAAAAAAAATAATAAAAACAAAAGATATTTATATGAATATTTTTTTTGTTTTATTATTTTTAATATTTATCACATCAAATATATATATGTTTTTTCCAAATGTTTTTGACGTTTTTGTTTCTTTTGTTATAAGAATATCTATTTTTGTAAAAGCAAAATTATGGTTGTTATTTTCATCATTTTTTTTAATAAATGGTAAATTCGTTTTTAAATTATTTATAAAAAAATTAATTTTCATTTTACCTTTAGGATTAGCTAAAAGATATTTTATTGAAAAAATTTTAATAAAAAATATAACCAATAATTATTTAAAAAAATTACCTTTCAATGATTTTTTTAAATTTTTATCAAATAAATTTATTAAAATAAGTAAAACATCAAAAATAATAGGTTTTGTAAGTTTTATTTTTAGTGCTATTTTGGGCTTAAGTTTTTTTGGTGACTTAATAATATTCAAAATATTAATGGCAAAATTATGGAGTTTATTATTATTAATATTCACAAAATTAGCTACTATAAGTTATATAATAATAATAGATACTTCTTGGATTAAAACATTTATAGAAATACTTATATACGGGTGGATTTTATCTAAATTAGAAAAAACAAAATATATTGGAAAATATATATTTAAAATATATAACTTGATATATAATTTTTTTATTAAAACATTAAAAATATTTGATAAAATGTTAAATCAGCCAATAAAAATATTTTTTCATTATTTAACAATAAAAACATCAAAATTAATGCACAAAACAATGAAAACAAAGGGTTATAACAGATATTTGGATTTTATTTTAAGAAAAAGAATAACAAATAAAAGTATATATAAACATTTAGAAGAGTTTAAACTACCACCCCCTGAAGGAGGTGGATTTCTAACTAACTGATGCGTGGACATTTCGAAGAAATGTCAAACACAAAAGAATGAAAGACTATAAAATGGTTGTTTCAACCATTACATTTTTTTAAATATTATGAAGCTATTTGTTTTTCGATAATATTTAATACAGAATTATAATCTCTGTCAATTTCAGTCCCACATTCATTACACTTAAAAATCCTTAGAGTAATATCTAAATCATTATTGATTGTATTACAATAAGAACAACTTTTACTTGTATAATGTGGTTCTATTTCACTTAAATATATTTCATTATTTGCACATTTATATTTAAGAATATCTTTAAAAATCCCAAAAGATATATGAAGAATATTTTTCTTCATAGACTTAGATTTTTTCTTACCAATTTTTTTAATTACATTTTTTTTAGATGTCATTTTCTTAACATTTAAATTCTCCATTATAAGATGATTGCATTGTTTTTCCTTAATTAGATTAATTATTTCATTAACAACTTTGTGGAAATTGTATAATTTTTTATTACTATTTTTCTCTTTTATTTTATTTATTTTTTTCTTTACTTATTTCAACTCTTCTTGATTGTTTTCTGTTTAACATTTTTAATTTTTGTTTATATTTTTTTTCTAAATTATCATTTTTTATACTTAATAATGATATTTTTTTATGAAAATCTTTGTTTCCTAAATCTAAATTATTTATATTTATATCTAATCCTATTTTATTTGTATTTTCTGGAATTAAACTATTGTCAAAAGAAGAATTATTTTCATAAGAAATATTAAAAGAAACATAAAAATGCCCATTTTTATAAGATATTGTTATAGTTTTACTATCACTATTTTTAGGAAAATTTCTACACCATCTAATTTTAAACTCATTTCTAAATAATCTTAATATTTTAAATTTTTTGTTATCAGTATCTAATATTGTATAACTTGTTTTTGTTATTTTGAAAGATTGATTATTAAAATCTTTTGATGATTTAAATTGTAACATATCTTTTAAGTCTAACATAGTTTTAGGTTTAAATATTAAATTTGTATCTTTTTTATTAAATCTTTTTTTATATTGATAATTATTTTCTTTTAATTTCTTTAAAGTTTTATACCAGTCTTCATTTAAATTAATTCTACATTGTTGAGTTACTGTAGCATTAAAATCAATTTTTCTATTATGTAAAATATTTTTAACTAAAGAATCTTGCTGTATTGGAGAAATGTTTTCATATAAAAAATCTTTTATTTAAAGAGTTTTTTTCAAATTCTTTAATTTTTTCATTTAATAATATATTCCAAGTTTGATTATGTGAAAAAATATGTGAAAATAATAATTGTTTTTGTAATTTAGTAGTTTTTAATCTATATTTATAACCACGATTATCAATCATTATTTTCCTTTCTTATATTTTTAACATTTTATAAAGTTATTTTAATTTAATGATATTATACTATAAAATTATTTTATTTCAATAAAATTATACCATAAAATTATTATAATAACAATAAAATAATACATTATAATATCAAAAGAACATACCATTAAAAAATTTAGATTAAGTTGTTAAATTCACCTCCACCTTGAAAGGTGGAGTCCTCTTTAACTGAAGGATAGAAAAATAAAATTAAATAAATATAAAGCAATGGTAACTAATCCGAAAAGACAAAGTATTTATAAAAAAAATATTAAAAATAAAGATAAAAAAAATATTTTTAATACTTTAAAAAATAATAAAAAAATATATGATTTTAATAATTATTATTTATTTTTGCATAAAGAACATATTTTAATTAAATAATTCTTTTTTAATATTTTTTATGTTATAATAATATAAATATAGTTTTTTACTATAAAACATTGACAAAGGTAAATAATGAAAAATGATAATTTTAAAATTAATAAAATTGTAAAAGAAAATTCTTATGGTATTTGTGCTTGGAGAATAAACGAAAAAAAAGAAATAGAAATATCTTTGATTAAGCCTGTTAAAACAAAATCAAACTCTTGGGGTTTTCCTAAAGGTAGAATAGAAATAGGGGAGACTGAAATAGAGGCAGCTTTAAGAGAATTTGAAGAAGAAACAGGTAATTTAAAAATAGAATATATTACTAATAGAAAATTTTTTCAAAAAAATAAACACAAAAATATTTCTATATGGTTAGGAAGACTTGATGAAAAGTCTTTACATAATAATAAAAATATAGATAAAAATGGTATTGTCTTAAAACACGATTGTGAAAATGAAATTGTTAAATTTTTTCCTTTAAATAATTTACCAAAAATTTTTTATTCACAATCATTAATATTAACGCATATAAAATATTTTTTTCAAACACAAATGATTTTAATAGAAGAAATTAAAAAAGATTAGAACTATAATTCTAGTTCAGGATAACAAAAATTTAAACCTTTATTATTAGTTAATAAAGGTATTTTTTTTGTAATTAAAATAAATGTTTCAATATTATAACAGAAATAATTTTTAATTCTAAAATCAAAATTAGATAATATCTTATCATTTTCTTTCATTTTGTTACTATTTTCAATCCACATTTTTTTAATAACTTCATCACTAATTAAAACATATTGTATTTCCATTAATCTTATAACATCATTTGGTTTAATAAGAAAAAGTTCTTGTTGATATTTATAATTTTCTAATCTTTTTTCAATTAAATCTTTTTCATTATCAGAAAAATTACTTAACATTTTTTTATTATTTAAACAATACTCTAAACGATTATAAGGATTGTAAAAATTACCTTTTCTTTTTGTAATTATTTTATAATCAGAAATATATGGTGTTAGTTTTTCAATAATTTTTTCAACATTAGAAAAATTATTTAAATTTATATCATCTTTATTATAAAAAGAACTTTCAAAATAATGTTTGTCAATATTTAAAATACCATTTTTAATTATATTACTTATTTCTTTAGTTTCTAAATCCCATATTCTGAAACGATAATCATTTTTTGTCAATTCTAAATTTATAATATTGTCATATTTTTCAAAAAGATTTTTATCTGTAATAGAGCCTCTTAACCAATCTGAAAGTAGTATAATAAATTCTTTAGGATATTTTTTCAATTAAAACCTTTGTTAATTATTGATTATTATTTATTATTTGTTATATTATAAAAATATAATATATTAAAAGGTATTTATTTGAAAAATTTATTATTTATATTTTTAATTATTTTTGTTTTTACAGGGTGTTATAATAAACAATTAAAAGAAATATTTATAGAAAAATCACAAGAACAAAATGTTGATTATAAAATTATAATGTCTATATGCAAACACGAAAGTGGATTTAAAGAATATGCTATAAATGTTAATAAATCAATATTTAATATCCAAAAAGGGCCTCATTTTTTTGACTCTCGATTTTTTGCTAATGTTTATATGGATACTATTTTAGACCCTTTATTTTTAAGTTATGATGTTGGAATATGTCAAATAAATAATCAACATTTAGATAGATTTAATTTAGATAATGAAGATTTGTTAGATATAGAACATAATATAGAAGTAGCTACAAAAATATATAAATATAATATAAATAAATGTAAAAATGATATTATTTGTGCTCTTTCTATGTATAATACAGGAAAACGAAAAAGCGAAATTGGTAAAAAATATGCTAAAAAAGTTTTACGTATGAAATCAAAAATGTTTAAAAATTAAATATTTTTATTATAAACTTAATGAAGTTTCATTTTTAATTTCTTTATCATTTTTTAATTTATTATTTAATCCAAATTTTTCTAAAAATTTTCCAATAGCAGTAAATTTATTTTGTATTTCTCTTGTAGAACTACTACTTTGAATTTCAATTTTTTTTCCATTTATATAAATATCATTATCTATAGTTGCAAAATTTAAGTCTGTATAAACCATTTTTAATTCCTTTATTAATTTATAATATAATTTTTATTTTGTTTTATTTTAATAAAAAAGAAATAAAAAAAGTAATTATAAAAAAAATTATTTTAATAATTTTTCAAATACTTTATTAATATCTTTATAGCCTGTAGTATTAGATATAATATCTTCATAACCATATTTTTTTGATTGTTTAATTAATTCTTCTTCATATGGAGCTTTTATTATTTCTCCTGTTAGTCCTAACTCTCCTATAAATACTTTATTACCAAAAGATATATCTTTTATACAAGAAATCATTGAAGCAACAACAGCTAAATCTATATAAGTTTGTTTAACTTTAATACCACCAGTTAAAGAAACAAATATATTTTTATTAAAAGTATTTTCTTTTAAATGTTTTTGCATAATAGCAGTTAATTGATAAATTCTTTTTGTATCATATCCTATAGACTGTGTAATTGTTTTTTCTGAATTAGTTGAAGCTAATAAAGATTGAATTTCAACAAAGATTGGTACTTTTCCTTCAGTAACTATTGTTAATGAAGAACCTATTTTTTCATTGTTTTGATTAATAAATATCAACGACGGATTTGTTATTTCTTTTAAACCGTTAGAAGTCATTTCAAAAATAGCTATTTCATTAGCCTCACCAAATCTATTTTTTGAAGATTTCATCATTCTGAAAATAGCATTTTTATCATAATTATCAAAGAAAATAACAGCATCAACCATATGTTCTAAAACTTGTGGCCCAGCTATATCACCATCTGAAGTTATTTGTCCTATTAAGAAAATAGTTTTTTCAGTTTGTTTAGCCCAATTCATTAAAACATTAGTACATTCTTTTATTTGTGAAACACCACCAATAACTCCAGCTCCCTCTATAAATATAGTGTTAATACTGTCTATAATTAAAAAATCATAATCATCAAAATCTGTCATAATTTGAAATAAATTATTTTCAGAATCAAAAGCCCAATTTTGTTCACAATTTAATCTATCAGCTCTATTTTTTACTTGTGTAGAATTTTCTTCTGCTGAAATATAAGCACATTTAAAGTCACTACCGTCATCTTTTTTTTGATGTTCTTGAACATAATCTATAACTTGTGTTAAAATAGTTGATTTACCAATACCAGGAGCGCCACCTATTAAAACTAAACTATTTGGGAATATACCATAGTTTTTTTCTTCTCCACCTAGTAATTGGTTTAAAGTGTTCATACCTGTAGAAATTCTTTTAGTTAATCCCTTTTTTTTAATATCTTTAACTGAAGTTATTTCTTTTTTATTATAAACAGTTTCACTATTATTAAAAAATTTAGACTTATCTTTTTTATCAAAAATAATAACCTTATTTATAACCGATTTTTCTTCTTCTCTTAAAACTCCTTTACCTATTTTACAGACTGGACATAATCCAAATTGAAAAGATTTTTCTTCTTCACAATTATCACAAACGTATATATTAGTTTTTTTTGCCATTGTTTTATTCCTCTTTATTATTTTTTAGTTACATTTATTAATAAAATCTTTATACTCATCTTCTAAATGTTCATAACTAATTGGTTCACCAATATGAACTCTTATAACACTTTGTTGATTACTATTTTTATTTCCAAGATTTTCACGAGTATTTTCTCTAATGTATATAGGTATGATATTCATTTTATTCATTTTTCCTAATAGGTCAGCACCTTTTTTAAATGGTAAAATTTTTTCTTCTGTTTTGTTTCTAGTTCCTTCAGGAAATATACAAATATTAGCATTATCTTTACTAAGTTTTTCTTTACAAATTTTAAACATTTCTTTGCTAGATTTAGGGTCTTCTCTATCTATAAATATATTAGATTTTACTTCAGTAAAAAAATTTCCTAATAAAAAAGTCTTTTTTAATTCTTTTTTAGCTATCCAAAAATTATTAACATCTTTTGGTTTTAAATGATGTAAAATATTTTCTATAATAACAATATCTAATAAAGACCTATGATTAATAATAAATAAATTATTATTACTTGAAATAGGGTTTCCAATATTTTTATCAAAATAAACTTTTAATTCTATATTTAAAAATTTTAAAAATTCTTGTGTATATTGATATTTAACTTCATTGAGTAAAGAATGTTGGTCTTCTTTAATTTTTTTCAATTTTTTTATATACTTTAATGTAAGGGCCGATAAAAAAATAATTTTTTTTATATTATTAATAATTTTCATATATTTCCTTTAAATATTACAATTTTATAAAATTTTTAATTTATAAAATATCTTAGAAATATTACTATATTTTTTATATTTTTTCAAACATTTAATGTTTAAGAATAAATTAATGTTTATTACGTTATTATTTTATAATTAAAAAAAAGAGGTTTATTTAAATGAGAAAAAAAGAAACAAAAAATCAAAACGAAGTAATAATAAAAGAAAGAAAAAAAGTATTCCACGATACTGAAACTACTGGTTTAAACTTTACTGATAGACTAGTTTCTTCTGCTTTTATGTGTAAAATAGACAATAAAGACAAATTTTATATTAAAGAAGATTTTGCAAATGAAGGACAAATAATTAATACTATGGCTACAGTTACTACTGGAATTACTTATGACGACTATAAAGAAGCTCCTAAATTTGAAGACACTATTAATTATAAATTTTTAAATTATTGTAACAAAAAAGATTATATTTATGTAGCTTATAATGCTTACTTTGACTTAAAAATGTTAGAAAAACAAGGTATTATTTGGAATGAATGTAATGTAATAGATATGTATAGAGTAGCTAAATATGTATTTAAAAACAAATTAGTTGAACACCTATCTCCATTATTAAAAATGAAAAGAAAAAATGAAATATTAACTTCAAAAATTATGAAAACTCCATTATCAAAAAGAACGAGAACAAAAGTAGAGAATTTCAAATTACAATATTTGAGATATTTATTAGAGTTTGATAAACAAGAAGATTTCAAAGTTTTATTAAAAAATTTGAGAATGGATAGATTACAAGCTCACGAAGCTAAAACGGATATTATTATTATGTATTATTTATATGAATACATTAAAAAGAATATAAAAATAAAAAATAAAGATAATGAATTAGTTAATATAACTGATGAAATAATGTTAGAAATTTCAAATACTCCTATTTTAGAAGAAGAAATTAATTTTGGTAAAGATATACCAAGAGGTACAAAAGTTTCTAAAATAATAGGTGAAACTTATTATCAAGAAACTAGCAAAAAAGATAGAAAAGTTGTTGATTATTTAAGTTGGTGGGTTAAAAATACAGACCCTATGTTAGACACTTATCATAGCTTAAAATTTCATATTGCTAAAGGTGTAGTTGACGAAAAATTAAAATACAATAAAGATTTTAAAGGTCATTTAAATTATAGTATAGTATTTGCCTTTGGTAAAGAAGATAAAAGAAAAGCTATTAAAATTTTATTAGAAAATGATGAAAGTAAACCCCAAGAAATAGGTCAAATTACTGATGATGAAATCTTAGAATATGAAAATTTTTTAATTTCATCTTTTCAAAAAACTTTTCAAAAACTTATAAAAGAGTTAGAATCTGAGGGTAAAACAAATAATGAGTATGACAATTTAAGATTTTTATTAAGAAATCTTAATGTTAGAACAAAAAAAGATTAATTTTTAATCTTTTTTTACATACCAAAATTCATTTCTGTATTATTAGATACTTCTTTTGAGTATCCATTATATTTTATTTTATACCCCAATTCTTTGTTTAAATGTTCATTTAAAGAGTCAATTTCTTTAAGTCCCTTTTTAGAAACAAAATCGCTATTAGAAGAATAAATTAAATTATTTTTCTCTAATGTTATAACATCATTTTCATTTAATTTTTTTATATTGCTAACAAAATATTTTTTAAAAATAACTGGTGTTATAAATTTATAATTAAATTTCATATTAATCCTTTTTTTTTAATTCATATTAAAGTATATTATAAAAAAAAATAAATAAAATTTATTATTAATAAAAATTTTTATCTAAATTTCTTAAACCCTTTACAATCATCATAATTATTAAAAGTTATATTACTATACTCTTCAATTCCACCTAAACATTCATCTAAAAATTTACACCCGTTACAATTTTTCATTATATAACTTAATTTATTTTTAACGTTCCAATTAATATATTTATTTAAGTTAGTAATAATATCATTAATATTGTCATCAATATTATTACTAAATTCTATATCAAAAACGTCTAAATTATAATTTATTTTGCCATAAGGAGTTAAATTAATATTAAATAGTTCATCTTCTTCAAAAACTAACTTATTTTCTTCAAATAATCCATTAATATTTAAATCATAAAAACCATTTTTAATATTATTTAATAAAGTTAAAACGTCTTCATAATTAGGTAAAAGTTGTTGTTCATTTTTATTTCCATTACCATAAGATATAAAATAATACATATATATATTTTCAAATTTTTTAAATAAAGACATTAACCACTCTTCATTTTTTAAAATTAGTTCAACATTACCTTTAGTTAAAATAAAATTTAAGTCTAATTTAATATTATTTTCTTTTAATATATCTATATTTTCTATCCAAGTATTATAATTTTTATTATTAAATCTTCTTGTATCAATTTCATAAGAAGTAGATATAATTAAATCATTATTATTAAAATTTTTAAATAATTCTATCCATTCTTTTTCTCTAAATTTTAATGAAACTAGATTTGTTGCTACTTCTAAATTTAAATTTAGATTAAGTTCTTTTTTTAATTTTTCTTTTAAAATTTTAATATGAGAGAAAAGGGTAGTGTAATATTCTATATTTTGGCTTAAAGGTTCACCACCTAAAATTTGTAAAAAAATATTTTCAACAAATTTATATTTATTTTGATAATATTTTCGTATTAATAATATTTTATCAAAAAATAAAAGATAATCTCTTTCAGTTAATACTTTTTTAATTTTTCTTTCTTCATTTTCTAAATAACAATGTTTACAGCTTAAATCACAAAATTGTGTTATATTGATTTGAAAAAACATTTCGTTTTTTTTGCTTAAAATCTTGTTAATCATAAAAATACCTTTAATAAATTTAGTTTATTATAATTAATTATATATATATTTAAATAAAAATTAAACTAATTTTAAGTTGTATTGCTATATAATGACGTTAATAAATTGACTTTAAAAGGAATGTATATAATGTTGGGTATTAAGATTATTATTAATAAATTAAACGGTGAGAAAATAATTTTTGAAGAAAAGGAAGAATTAGAAAAACATTTTAATTCTTTATTTAAAGAAGTTTACGATAATCCAGATAATTATGACGATGTTGAACGAGACTCAGCTCACGAAATAATTTCTTTTATGGATAAAAAAAAGTTTAATGAGGAACAGTTTATTGAATTATTAAATAATGAAAAATCTAACTTAAATTATTTTTGGTTTGGATATGATAATATAGAAGTAGGGAATGTAAAAGTAGATTTAAAAGATTAATTAAAACCTAAAAAAGGCTTTAATTAAAAATAATTCATTTCAACAAGTTTTTTACTTTCAGTATTAGTTAATCCTAACTTTTCTGAAAGTATATAAACCTTTTCTTTTATAGGTAAATATTTAAAATATTCTGAATTTATAATATCACTTTTTTTACTTTCATTTAAACTATCAAAAATTTTATTAAATCGGTCTTTTTCAAAAAAAAGCTTATTAACGTTGTTTTCAATATATTCTTTACCTTTAAAATTTAATAAATCAATATTAGATATACAGTTTATATCAGAAGTTTTTAAAATATTTTTATTATTTTTTAAAGTTTCTAAATAATTAATTACTTTTGTATATATTAATTTATTATCAATTTGTGAAATTCTTTCATAAATTTTTTTTAATTTATCATTAAATAAATCTAAATTATTATTTTCATAATAATACAATCTATTGTTTTCTTTAGAAATTAAATTATTATGAAATTTAAGTAAATCTCCTATAGGTTGTATAGTTTCAAAACTATATTTTTTATCGAATTCTTTTACTCTATCTTCTCTAACAATAAAACCATATTTATTTAATTCATTTTTCATTTTTTATACTCTTTATTTAATTAAGAATTTTTATATAAATATATTATAAAAAAATAAAAAAAAAATAATATCTAAAAATAAAAAAAAACTTAAAAAATAAGATTAAATATCATATTCAGCTAAAATTTTTTTAATCTTTTTTAACCCTTCAACTTCAATTTGTCTTACTCTTTCTTTAGTCAAGTCTAATTTTTTACCTAATTCATTTAAAGTTTTTGGGTTTTCATTAAATACTTCGTGTCTTTCCATAATAACAAATTTTTCTTTTTCATTTAATTTTTCAATAGCTTTAATTATTAATTCTTTAGTTTGTTCGTCAAATATTTTATCTTCAGTTGTTTTATCTTTATAAGTAATAAAATCTTCTAAAGAATATTCTTCATCTTCACTACTTGATTGATGTAAAGAAACAGATTTACTATTTTTTGTAAAATATAATGCCGCTTCAAGTTTTCTTAAACTAATTTTTAATTGTTCTGCTATCCATTCTTTATCATTAATTTTTGATTTTAATTCACGATTATTTTCTAAAGTTTCAACAAAAGATTCATAATCATTAATAATTTTTACATAATATAAAGGTATTTTAATTGTACTTTTATTATTGCTAATGTATTGAATAATTGATTGTCTAATCCACCAAGTTGCATAAGTTGAAATTTTTAAATCGGAATTTATTTCAAATTTGTGCATAGCATTTATAAAACCAATCAAACCTTCGTGTTTTAATTCATTAAAATCAAGACCTTTTTTTACTTTATTTAAATATTTTTTTGCTAAAGAAATAATCAATCTCATATTAAATTTTACCAAAACATTTAAAATTTTTTTCATAAATTTAATATTACTTTCTAACTCTTCCATTAAATTTTTAGAATAAATAGCAAAAATTTCTTCAGTAGAATAATCTTTTCCTTTTTCTAATAAAACACCATTTTTATATAATTTTACATTAGTAATTTCTTCAACTTCTTTTATGTTTTTATTTTTTTCAAAAATTAAATAATTAAATTCTTCTAATATTTTATTAGTATCTAGTTTAACCTTAAAACTATATTTCATATCTTTTAAAGAAAAAGTTTTTGTATAAACATTGGAAACATATTCTTTTTCAATATTTTTCCAGTCACTTATATCTAAAAATAATAAATTGTTATTACAATTAAATTGTATTTTTTTATCAAAATTTTTAGGTGTATTTATAGTATTTATATTAAAGTTTTGTTGTCTCATATAAGATTTATTATATAAATCAAAAGATATTTCAATTAAATCACTTTCTTTAATTTCTTCTTTAAAAATTACTTTATGTCCTAATAATTTATTATTATTAATTAAATTTTGTGTTAAATCATCAATAATAGCATTAGTAGGGTTTATTTTATTATATTTATATATTAAAACATTAATAATATTATAAAAATTTTTTTCTGTTAATTCATTATTATTAAGAAGTTTTCTAATTTTACGTATTTTTGAAGATATTATTTTAATATCCTGTCTAGCTAAAGAATTTCTCAATTCATATGATATTCTTTTTTTATTTTTATCTTTTTCAGAGTAATTCATATTAAAATTCTTTTTAATATCTTCAACTTCATCTTCTAAAGCTTCATCGTCGTCGTTAACATTTAAAAATTCTTCTAATTTTTGTAAAAATAATTTTTCATTATCTTCATAAATTAATAATTGTGTTAAATATGCGCTTTTTGCTAAGTTTAATAAAAAAATTAAATCTCTTTCTTCATTATGTTCTAATAAAATAGCTGTTTGTTCGTCATTAAAGATACTATTATTATAAACATTAAAATTTTTAGTTTTAAGTTCTAATTCGTGAAACTTATCAAATTCTTGTCTGAACTGCGGTATATTATTAATATCAAATAATTTACTGTCTAATTTAATCATTTTAATCCTTAAAGTAATTTATATTTTTTTTATACTTTAATGTTTTACTATATTTTCTTTTTATTTAATTCATTTTTTTAAAACGATTTTTGAATAATACCTTATAAAATCAGCAAAGTCAAATATTTTATATATATTTTTAAATTTTTTAAGTTTATTTTAATTTTTTTTATGTATAATGGGAGAAAATATAATTATTTGTTTAGATAATTATATATTTCTTCAATGTGTAAGTTTATATTTTGTAGATTTTCTTCAATAATAAAATTATTAATGTTAAAAATATTAAAAAGTTTATTATCTTTATTTAATTTTAATAAAATAAAAGTTGATAAATTTATATTTGTGTCAAAACCTTCAACTATAATATTTTTTATAGAGTCTTCTATATTTTCATTTTCTAAATTATTTATAATTATTTTCATAGAATTATATATATTATTATTTTCTATTTTATCTTTATTATATATATAATTATCAAAATAATCTTTATGTATGTTTTTTATTTGGTTTAAATCTTCTATGTAGAATAAATCAACTAATAAATTAAAACTTTCTATAGTAACTTTATTATTGTTAGTAAAAGTTACACCATTTTCTATATTTTTTAAAATTTCTTCTTTAGAATAAAAATTTTTTAATAAATATATAAATAGTGAAGTTCTACCAAGCCAATTATTACTATTGTTTTCTATAGAAACTGTATTTGAATTTATTCGCATTTTTAAAGCAGAGTCTATATTTAAAGGTTCAAAATTATCTAAAAAATTAAATAAATCTAATTGTAATTCTTTAATATTAAAAGTGAAATAATTATGAAATAAATTCTTTAAAAAAATAAAAGTTATATAATAAGTTTCAGGTATTTCACCTTTGTTATATTCATAACTAATATTATTTATAGTTTTTATTTCTACTAAAGTTTTTAAATATTCTTTTTTAGCAAAAATATCATATTTAAATTTATCTTTATAAGATAAACCTAAAGCCTCAAAACTTGTGAATATATATAATGATTGTTTTATGAATTCTTTATTATTTTTTAAAAAAGATAAAAAATTTTTTTCATAAATTTTATCTTCTTTAATTTTATTAATAAAATTTAATTTAAAAAGTTGTTCCATAATTCTTTATACTTATTTACAGTTTTATCATTTTCTATTAAATACTCTTCTATATTGTTTTCTTTAATATTTAAAATCTTAGGTAGAATAAAAGAATTAGCATAATACAAACAACAAATATGTTCTTTTTCGTTGTCTTTAATTAATTTAGAGAAAGTGTCTATTAAATCAAATAAATGTTCTGCATCTTCTTCAATAAACGAGTGAATTTCAAAAGTATTGTTTTTTTTATTAAAAAAAGTTTTTTTTAAGTTAGAAGAATTTTTGGGTATAGAAGAAAATGGTAAAAGTCTATCTAAATCAGAATTGTTGTAATCTTTTTTAAAAAAATTAGTTTCTAAAATAGATTCATAAATTATATTATCGTCGTATCCAAATAAATAATTAATAAAATTAATCATTTCTAAATTATCTTTATCAACAACACCTTTAATATAAAATTCACTATAATCATTATTCATTAATATTTCCTTTTAAATTATTCTATTTTATTAAAAATATTTTACTATTTTTTTTTCTAAAAAATCATTCATAGACTTAACAAATTTTTTTAATTTATTTCTATCTTCTTTACTCAATTCACCATTGCTACTAACATTATATATGTTAAAAAATAACAAAGTAATTATTTCATCTTTTCCCTCAAAAATTTTATATTCACTATACTCATTAGTGAGTTTTATTATATTAACTTTAATGAATTTTTCAAAAAAATCATAATAAATTTTTTCTGTATAATTTGTAATAAATATTTTTACTTTTTGTTCTAAAATATTTTTCTCCATTTTTTTAAATGTATTTTCATATTTAAATAATATAGGATTAAATAATTCTTTTAAAAAGTATTCTAAAATAATTTCTTCAATATAACTAGATAAAATAATTTTATCTTTTGTAAATACTATATCTTTTATTATATCAACGTCATAAAGAATTTCTTTTGTGTTTAAAATTGTTTGTTTTTCTTTTATCATTTTTGTCGTTGTGCCTCTTGATATTTTGTTAAAATATATCTTATGTGTCTTTTATAAGTAGTAGGGTTTGTACCATTTTCAATTTTATCAACAATATTCATATAAGGGTCTAATATAATTAATGTTGGAGTAGAATTAACATTCATATATTCTAAATCTTCCCAAGTTTCAACATAACTAATAACTCTATCTTCTAAACCAACTTGTCCTAAATATTCTCTTAATTTAGAAAAATCTTGTGGCCTTACAGAAGTAAACATAATTTTAATATCATCTCTGTAATGTTCGTCAACCCATTCAACAACGTCTTTAACTTTTGGTAAAGACTCTTTACAATAATGACAACTTAAATCAAAAAACCAAACAAATGTAAATGAACCTTCTAAGTCGTTTTTATTAATATAAGTTTGTTTTCCATTTTCGTCAATACTGAAAACAGATTTAAATCGAGTTTTATTTGAAACAAGGTCTGCATTTAATGTACTAAAAGATAGTAACATTAAAAAAAAAAGAAAAAATTTTCTTATCATAATAATCCTTTTAATTTTTATTTTTAAATTTTAATCATTGTTTTAACTTAATGTTAATTATATTAATTTGAAAAAATAATTCAAATATAAATTAATGTTAAAATTTAGATATTGAATTATAAAAAAATTTTTATATATTTAAATTATTTTACAAATAAAAAAAAATATAATATAATAAAAAAATATAACAAAAATAAGGAAAAAAATGAATATAGATATTATTAAAGATACTAACCCTAGAAGATTAACAGTTAGTGCGGCTAGAGGCTGTTATTCTTCTAGGCCAATTAAGCCTGAAGAGTGTGAAGAATGGAAAACTCAAAATACAAATACTGATGACTTACTTAGAGATTTATATATAGCAGAACATAATACAACACAAGAACATTCACATTTTTCTTTTGAAATTAAGGGTGTTTCAAGACATTTTATTTGGAGATATTTACACGGTTTTCCTTTTTATTCAACAGACCAACAAAGCCAAAGATATGTTAAAATGAAGGTTGAAAATTTTCATATTCCTGAATTTTTATCTGATGATGATAAAATTTTATGGAAAAATTATTATGAAAAATGTTTTAGTTCTTATGAAGACATTACAAAAGAATTAGAAAAAACTTTTGATGAAAACAAAATGCTAAATAAACAGCAAGAAAAAAGAAAAATGGGTAAAACAATAGAGTTTGCAAGATATGTTATTCCATTAGGACAACTTTCTTTTTTAACTTATACAATTAATTTTATAACTGCAGTAAGATTAATAGGTTATTTAAGTAATTTAAAAGAAATTAATGAGTGTTCTCAAGAAGCTAACTTGTTTGCTAAAATGTTAGAAGAAAAAGTTTTAGAAATTGAACCAAAAGTAAAGCCTATAATAGATTTAGCTAAAAAGGATTTTACAGCAATTGTTGATAATTTATTTAATGTAGAAATTCCTTATAAAGAAAGATTTGACGTGTTGGAAAAAGAACGAAATGTAAATATTATTAGTGATAATTTTGACGTTTTTAATAAATTAAATATTAAACCAAATAATAATTATAAATTTAGTCCAGTAGTTCCTAATTTTAATATGATACCTTCTTTTGATACAGAAATTTTATGTTCACATAGTTGTGACAGTCAAAATCAAAGACACAGAACTAGTGACGGTTATAGGCCAGAATTAAAGAGTTATTATTATGAACTTAAAACCAAATATTATACTCCTGATATTTTAAATTATACAGATAAATTAAAATTAATGTATCATACACAAATTAAAGAAATGTATGACTTTTTTAATATTATGCGTGACAAATATGGTTTTAATAATGTTATTTATTTATTACCAAATTCACAATATGTTTATTTTATAGAAAAAAATAAATTATCTTATTTTTCTCATAAAGCTCAAAAAAGATTGTGTTTTAATTCTCAGGAAGAAATTTTTAATTTAACAAAAAAACAAGTTTTAGATTTAAGTAAAAAAATTGATATTAATGAATTTAATTTAATACCACCTTGTAGTGTTAATAATAAATATGGAATTAAACCAACTTGTCCAGAGGGTGATAGGTTTTGTGGTATAAAAGTATGGAAAATTCCTACTGTTTCTGAGTTAAATAGAATTATTTAAAAATGAATATAAACACTTTAAAAGAAAGCGAAAGCGTACAAAGTTTAGGATATTTGTACGACTTTTTTGTTATTTTAATTAATTATTTAAAAGAAACTACTCTATATAGTATGAATATATTAAATAATATTATTGATAATTTTGGGTTAACTAATTATAAAGGTATAGTTTATATAGTGATATTTTTTACTTTATATAAAATATTATCTGTAGCATTTATGCAAAAAAATAAATATTTTTTAATTTTATTTGAATTGCCTGGAACTTTAATTCACGAAATAAGTCACGCTTTAGTTGCAGTTATTACTGGAAGTAAAATTTTAAAATTTTCTATAATGCCTGTTTTTGAAAAAGATAGAATAATTTTAGGACAGGTTATCCACGCTTCAAAAAATAATTATTTTTTACCTTTTATTTCAACAGCTCCACTATATTTAAATATGGTTATACTTATAAACATTTTAAATTTATTTATAAAAAATCCATCTAATTTTAATTTATTTAATAATGGTTTTTCTTTATTTTTATCTTATTTATGTGTTGTAATTTTATCTTCAAGTATATTATCTATACAAGATATATCAAATTTTATAAAGTCTATGTTCAACATTGTATTTTTATCTATTATAATTTTTATATTAATAGCTATAAAATCTAGTAATATTAACTTTTTAACTTCTATAAATAATATATTAAATTCATATATATATATATTTCATAATTCAATTTTATTTTTAATATTTATTTCATTAATATTAATAATTTTTAATTTAATATTAAATTTTTTATTAAAAAAATAAGTTAATAAACCAACCAAACATTTGACAAATTTTTTTTAAATCTGTATAATTTAAGAAAAATATAAGGTAGGTAAAATGAAAATATTTTTAAGTATGATTTGCTTAATTTCATTTGCATTTTCAAGTAATATGGTTTTTTCCAAATATTCTAAAGATTTTTTAGAAAAAAATGTATTGCCTGGACTTCAAAATGAGGGTTTAAAAAATTATTATGTTAATTGTTATGATAAATTATTTTATTCTGATGATGAAATATCAAATAACGGTTGGGTTATACCAAAAGAATGTAATATGTTTAAATATCCTATAAAATCTAGCATAGACAACAAAATATTACAAATAGGTAGTATAAATAAAGAAAAAATATCTTTGTTGAAAGAACAAATAAATAAAATTAAAGAAAAAGAACAAAAAACTCAAAATAAATTAGAACAAGAAATTAAAGCTAAAACTTCAATAGAAAAAACAGAAGTAGTTCAACCAAATAATCAAGAAATAAAAATTAAAGACAATAATATTTTATCACAATTCAAAACTACTATTTTAATGTTAATAACATTAATGATATTTTATATTATTTATAGAAAATATAATTCAACAAATGAAATTGGTGGTGGTTTTATTATAAATAGAGAAGTTAATGCTGACATTACATTTTTTCCAAAAATAGAAATATTAAAAAATAAGAAAAAAATAGAAGTTGTTGAACCTATTGAAGCTAAATTATCTAATGATGAAGTTGTTATAGAAGAAGAAATAAAATCTGAAATTGTTGAAAATAATGTAATTGATAAAAATTTAGATAAAATTATAAAAGAAAGAATGTCTTTAAATGAAGACGACGAAGAAGAGTGTGAAGAAGGTGATGAAGAGTGTGTTTGTAAAAAATATAATATCAGATATAAAAAAGAAAGGAATTTAAATGTTTAAAATACTTAAATTAGAACTAAAAGGTGTTGGAAAATACCAAGATATTTATAAAATTGATTTTACTGAAAATAGAACAGATTTAGATTTATTAATAAAAGATGGTAAAAGTACAATTATAAAAAGTATAATAAATGTGTTAGGTTTCAATACTATTGATGATAATAAATATTTAAAAAGCTATAATTATGATGGTGAGTCTTATATAGAAGTAGAAGTTTTATTTAATAATAAAAATTTAATTATTAGAAAAAATTTACACACAAATGAAATAGAAAATAGTGACATTATGATTTTTGAATTATTTGAAAAATATAAAGATATATTAAAAAATAATTCTGTTATTAATGAAAATAATTTATTTGAAATAAAAAATATTGATACTTTAAAAGAAGAAATAAATATAGCTTTTAATATTGAAAATTTAATTATTAATAATACAAAAGAATTAATGTATGTTAAAAATGTTTTAGATATAAATAAAATATATTCTCAAGAAGAGTATGACTCTAAATTAGATTCTATGGAAGAAGATATAATTAAGAAAATAACAAAAAAAGAAAAATTATTATCTTCTATAAAAGAAATATACTCAAAATTAGAGGATATTGATAATACTATAAAAGAAATAGAAACAAACGATTATTTAAATAAATTAGAAGAGTCTTTATCTTCTTTAGAAGAAATAAAAAAAGATATTTTCTTTTATAGAAATAATTTAAAAATAAAAAGTTTAAGTTTTGATGAATTAAGAGATTTTTTACTTTATATAAATGAGTCAAATTTATTTAATAAAACAAATTTAGAAAAAATAGTTAATTTTTTCAATTTAGTAGAGTCAAATTTAACTAAATACAGTAATTTACATATTGATTTAGTTAAAGAAGTTTTAAATGATGAAAATTCAACTTCTATTTTAGAAAAGCTTTCAACTTTAGAAAGTGAAGTTTCAAGCGAAGAAGAATACTATGCAAAATTTAGAGAAATTTTTAAACCAAATAGAAAAAATGTTTTAATTAATAAAATTTTTAGTATTTTTGAGAATGATTTTGAACAAATGGTAATTATTTATTTAAAATATAAAGAAATAGTTAATTTAAAATTATGGGAAAAAATTAAACAATTCCATAAAACTGATGATTTTTTCTTAATTTTTGATAAAAGAAATAATTTATTAAATTATATTAAAAATATAATTTTCTATTTATCAAATAACGAAGTTGTTGTTGATAGAAATATCAATAAATATTTAGAACAAATAAATAATGAAGATTTTGATATTAATTCATTTAAAACAAATTGTAGACAAGTAAATTTATTATTTGATAAAATGGAGTCTTTAGAAGAAAAAATTAAATTTTATAATATTCAAAAAGAAATTTACAATAATGCTTTAATTGAAAGAAAAGAAATTAATGATAATTTAATAAAAGAATATTCTTATTTAATTGACGATGAAAAATTAAGTATTAAAGATAACTTAATTAAAAATATAGATTTAGATAAAAATAAATATAAAGAAATCCAAAATATTAAAAACAATTATACTTCTTTAGTTAATGAATTTTTCATTAATAAAGAAAAAAATGATATTGAAAAACAAAAAATGTTATTAGAAATTGAAGATATTATTATTAAAGTGTTTAATAAAATATATTCTGATGACAGTAAAAAAATTACAATAGAAAATAATTTAATTCTATTAAATGGTATGCCTTTTGAAATATCAAAAAATGAAGATAAATTATTATATAAAATTTGTTATAACTGTATTTACAATACATTTTTAAATGTAAATGTAGAGTCTTCTGTGTTGTTAATAGATAATATATTAAGTTATATTAAAAATAATGAATTTAATATAGATAAAATTTTATTAAAATCTGAAGATTTATTTAAACAACAATTAATATATTCAAAATAAAAATAAAGGTTTAAAATGAAATGTCCTCTATGTAATAAAGAAATTCCTAATAATACGGTTTATTACAGGGAATATTTCCAAATAATTGTTAATTTAGAAAAAAGTGAAAATAATGAAAAAAGTTTTTTTATGTATAAAAAAATTTTAAAAAATATGGAAAATAATATAAGTATTAAATTATGTGCTTGTATTAAAAATATAGATTTAAAGAGAAATTTATTAAAAAAAGATACTTTAAAAGAACAAATAATTGAGAGTACAACTAAGGAAACATTATTAAAACATAATGGTAAATTCAATATAATAAAAAGTAAATTACCTTTAGACTCTATAAATGATTTCCTTAGTGAGGAAAAGTATGTTGGTTTTTTAAATCATTTAGAGTCTTCTGCTATGGAATATGATAATTTAAAATTGTATTTAAATGATATAATTAAAAATAATAAATTAAATGAGTATAAAAATATTAAAAACATAGATATATTAAATATTTTTAATGTTAATACAATAACAGAAATAAATTCTAAATATGAAGATATTGATAATAATATTATAAATTTAATTAAATATAGAATTGAAAAAAAGTTAACTACAAATTTTATTTTTAAAGCTATTACTAGTCAAACTAAATTTTCAACAATTATAGGAAAAATGCCTGAAAGTAATATAAAAAAATTTTATTCTTCTTTCAACGAAAATTTTGAATTGTCTATAGATAATTCTATTTATATGGTAGAAAATATTTTTTATGATAAAAATGTTGTTTCTATTGAAAAATTACAAGAAAAAAAAGTTTTAAAAAATACTAGAGTTAAAAAAGATACTTATAAAGAAGAGTTAGCAAAACAAGGTCTTTCAATGAATGGAAATATGGTAAGCATTTAAAAAAAAATTAAAAAAAGATATAATTAGATAAACATAAAAAAGGGATAAAATTAAATGGATAAAAAAGAAGAGTTAGAATGTCAAAGTAAAATTCTTTCTGGAATTATTAAATATTATAATGATACTATAAATTATAAGAAAATATCTAATTACTTAAATTTAAAAAATTTTGATGTTTCTTTTCATAAAATTATAAAAGATTTAATTAAACACGATTTTATTGACGTTAAAGATTATGCTTTTTTTAATTATGATGAAAAAATAACTATAGAAGAAGTAACATACAATTATATAAAGATTAAAGATAAAAAAGAAGAACGTAAGGTTTTATCGTTAAAAGAAAAAGTGCAAAAAATAGAAAATATTGATGATATGTCTTCTTTAATTATTTCTGAAATTAATGGTAATGGTAACGAAATTAATTCTACTTTAGAAGATTTATCTATTTCTAACGTTTTAGAAAATAATATAGATTTTTTAAATTCTTTTAAAGGTAAGGGAGTTTTAGGTTGTCCTTTTGGTATAGAAACTTTAGATGAACGAACTGAAGGTGTTTTTGGTTTAGTAGGTCTTACAGCAACTCCAGGAGCAGGTAAAACTACTTTGGCACTACAACGTGCATATCATAATGCGTTTATATTAAATGTTCCTTGTTTATATATAACATTAGAAGTTCCAAAAAAAATGTTTGTTGCTAAATTTATTTCTTTTATAACAGGTATTCCACTTAAAAAAATGTTAAAAGAATATTTAAGTACAGAAGAAGCTGAAAAAGTAAATGAAGCTCAAAATTCTATTTTAAATAACAAAAATTTATTTATTATGGATAATAGTGATGGTGTTAATTTTTTAAATATTTTAAAATATATAAAAAATATTCAAAAAAAATATTTAAAAGAAGAAAATAGAGAAGTTAATCCTTTAGTAATACTAGATTATCTTAATTTATTTCACGACTCTGGAACAATAGAAAAATTAGATAAAAATGATAAAGTTTCTCACCAAATGATTAAATTTATAGAAATGAAGAATGAAACTTTAGCTAATTTCTTATTAATTGCGGCAAAAAATAAACGTGGTTATGACGTTGCTGATTTAGCAAGTATAAAAGGGCCAAATGACCTTGAGTATGCTTTTGAAACTATTTTATCTTTAGAAAAAACAAAAAATATTGATGATAATTTAACAGAATATGTTAATGTTTTTGGTTCTATATTAAAATCAAGATGGGGTGAGGCTTTTATTAATATTCCTATGCACTTTAGTGGTAAAAGGTCAAGATTTTTTGATATTGATAAAATACCTGAAGAAGTTAAAAATGAATTTAAACGTAAAAATTTTAAAAATTTAGTAGAAAAAGATTTAAAAGTAAAAAATCAGCGTCGTTATTAAATAAAAAAAGAAAATAATAAAATTTTTCTTTTTTTATTAATATATGTTTATTAAATTAATTAAATATTAATAAGTTTCCTTATTAACATTTAATATCTAAAATATTCTCTAAATGTTTTTTATATTCTAAATCTAAAATTTTTCCCTCTTTTAATTGTAATTCAAAGAAATAATTAACTAAATCTTTTACTTCACTAGAAATAGGGTACATATATCCGTCTTCTTCTCTTTGACAGAATTTAGATAAGAAACTATTTGCGTCTTTTTGTAATAAATATGTATTTGCCAAATCTTTATATATATTAATATAATTATTTTTAAATGTTTTGTAATTTTCTCTATTATTACTAATAATTAATTTTTGATTTTTTTTATCAAAAGATAAAACATTAGAGTCAAATAGTATTTTTAAAGTAATTAATCCCTCACAATAATAAGCCTCAGTTTCACTTTGTTTTTTCCAACCAATTAAATTTACAGCTCTTGAAATTGTATTATTAAAAATTTCTTGTTCACATTTAATTTCATCTTCATTTTTATCATTATTTTGAATAAAATAAGAAACTAAACCTCCAGCACTAGCTTTAAATTCTTCAATATTTTTATACATACCACTATCATTCATTTTAATCTCAGAATTTTCATTTTTAAATAAAATATGTCCGTATTCGTGTCCTATAGTTGTAACGTCGTATACAAAAAGAAAATCTTCAGGTCTATTATGTAATAATTCATAATATTTATCCATATAATCATAACCAAAAACTTTTTTATTAATTAATAAATGAGGTTTAGCTCTATTTAAATTTAAAGCTTTTTCAGCAAAAGCAAATATTTTTTTACCTTCTTTTTCAGAAACTATTTCGTCGTTAGGAACAACTTGTGCTGAAGATAACCCATTTAAACTAGCACCAAAATAAAACATTTGTTTTCCAATATGAACTTGTGTTTTAGATAAATTTTTTAAAGTATTAGTTTTAATACTATCTAAAGTATCTTTATTATATAAACCATTTTTATCATTTTCTATTAATTCATTAAAAATTTTAGAAAAAGCAAAATTAGAACTTTCAACTCTATTATTTTTTGAAGAAGCCTCTATATTATCTATTCTAACGTCAAATTCAATACAAACAGCGCTTCTATATTTATCTTCATAATATTCTAAAGGGTGTCCAACTTGAATAGGAGAGTCTATTTGCATCCATAAAGTATCAACATAAGCCCATTTTTGAATTAAATTATTTCTATCTGTTTCTTCAAAAGCATCTCTAATAGCTGTAAAATATTTAATCCAATTATTATGTTCTCTATATAAATCTTTATCTTTATTTTTACAGCTAACATTAATTAATTTTGAAATTAACATATTTAAATTAATAACAACAGATTTAACTTCTTGAGGAAATGCTACAGAGTAAGGTTCTACAATATAATTATCTTTATCAATTTTTTTTAAAATAGAATAAGACCTATCAGCAAAACTATTTGTTCTTGAGTCTATTTCCAATAAGTTTTTTTCTTTTAAATATTCAATAATGTTTTTATCTTTTAAATCTCTTTCTAACTCTTTGTTTACTTTATTTAATAAAGTATCGTCCCAAACTTTATTTAAAGAATTCATACTTAATCCTACTTGAAAAACGCCTTTTAATAATTCTTTATAAAATTTAGGTATTTTTGAGTTACAAATTTCTAATAATAAAATTTTTTGTATATTCATTTGAAAAGTTTCTGTAAAATCATAAGCAATTTTTCTTAATTCTATTTGTTTTTCTTCATCAAATTTAAGAACTTCAAAAGTTTTTAATAAATCATCTTCTCTTAATAAGATAAGTCTATTTAAGAGACTTAATTTTAATTCGTCGTTAAGTTCTAAATTAAGTTTTTTTGAAAAAATTTCAACTGTATAATTTGTGAAAGCGTATTCTTTACTTTTGTAATATTCCAAGTCGTTTTTATCTAGTAATCTAAACATACTATATAAATATTCGTCTCTTTTGTTTACTAAATCATAAATAAACTGAACGTGCTTATTTTTTAATCTTTTTGACATATTTTAATTCCTTATTTTAAATGTAAAATAATTATATCATAAAAAAAATAAAAATAAACTTAAACAAATAATTGTTCTAAAGAATAACCCTCGTAATCCATTAAAAATCGTTTATTATATAATTTAATATTAATCAATAATTGTTTTTCTTCTTTTTCAATGTTATATAAAATATTATAAAAAAGATTATAATTACTATATTGTTTTAATAGTAATTTAATTAAATCTTCTTTTTTCATACTTCCAAAAGTATTTAATCTTTTTAACATATATTTATATTCTTGTTTTTTACCTTGTTTCATTAAATAAACAAGATATTTTAATTCAGTTTTTTTAAATTTTTTATAAAATTTATCATAACTTTCTTTATCTTTATCTAATGCTTTTAATTCTTTTTCTAAATTGTTAATCATAAAAAGTCCAAATGAATATATTTAGCCTATACTAGGTTGGCTATATATATCTTTATATTTTTCACTTATTTTATAAAGTTTTTCTTTTTGGTAAAAATCATAAATTTGTTCATCAGTAAAATTTTTATATTTAATTTCACTAAACACTTTATTAAAATCATTAATATTTTGTTCTGGTATTTCATCAAAATCTACCATTCTTTTATTTTCAAAAAATCTTTTTTTCAACATACCTTCTAAATCTTTTAAAGAATATTTTACATATTCTTCTTTTTTAGATTGTTTTTTAAACATTTTTTCACGTCCACGTTTTAAAGTTTCTTCCCAATTATTATTATGTTCTTTTAAAAGTCCACTAACAGTTTTATCTCCAAATTGTATGTTACTAATATCAATTTTATCTAAAGTTTCTACCATTCCATTTTCAGTTCTTTTTCTAACAGGTATATCAACAATTAAATTATTAGGTAATATACTAGGAATATTATCACTTATATCACCAGTTATTACTTTAGTTAAAAATAATGTTTGAGCTTCTTCTTTTGAAACTTTGATTTCTTTTTTTTGAAAAGGGTGATAAATAAAAGTATTATCAAGTTTCATTAATTGAATAAAATCTGCATCGCTAGAAACAACGACATTTTTTTCTTCAGGATTATTAAACTTTTTACATAATAGTCGAATTATATCATCGGCTTCTAAATATTTTATTTTAAGTTGATTATAGTTTGTGTGTTTTATACTATCTTCCATATATTTAAGCCAATAAGCTACAAATTTACTTAAATCTTTATTTCTACCATTTTTATAATTACTATTTTCTTCATCAACGTCTCTCCAAGATGATGAAGAATTATCATCAAAACATAAAAAAATATTTTCTTGTTTTATATTATATAATTTTATATATTTTTCAATCATAGAAAATAAATTATGTTTAATCAAATCTTTATCTAATTTGTCGGCTATTTCATTTTTTAAATCTGATTTTTGTTTAGAGTCCATAGTTTTATAAATATCTTTATAATTCTCATTAATAATATCAGAAATTCTTGTTTTTATTAATCGGTGAACGCTATTAGACATATCTATAAATAAGTTTGTTTTTTTAAATCCCATAAAAATTTCCTTTTGTTTTTTATTTCATTTTAATTAAATTAAGATTTTAAAATATTTATTTTTTTTAATTAACAAATAATTGTGTTTTTGTTATTAAAATGTTAAAATATTGAAATATCAAAAATATAATAAAGTATTATTATATAAAAAAAAGGAAAATATATGGATTTAAATGAAAGTCAAAAAAAAGTTATAAATAGTGAATTTCCTATTTTAAATATAGCAGGTGCAGGAAGTGGAAAAACAGCAACTTTAATAGAAAAAATAAATTCTATGGTAGAAAATGAAAATGATTTAAAAAGAATTTTAATTTTAACTTTTACAAATAAAGCAGCGAATGTAATATTAGAAAGATTAAATAAAAAATTAAATAAAGAATTAGACAGAAAATTATATTATACTGGTACATATCACTCAATTTTTTATAAAATTTTAAGAAATAATTTTCAATATTTAAAATATTATTTTGTTTTTTAAATTAATATAAAAGTTATAGAACCTCTTGATGATTTAAAAATATTTAAAAATACATTAAAAAATAATATAGATAATAAAAATGTAAAAACTCGTGCAGAGCTTGATGATTATATAGAAAAAAAATATGAGTTAACTATTAAAGATATTTATTATAAATATATGAAGTTGATACAAGAAAAAAATGTTGATATGAAAAAAATTCTTGAAAAAGTTGTAAAATCTTGTTCAGGAAGTTCAGAAGACGTTTTATTAAATAAAACTTTTAAAGATTTTTTAAAATATAAAACATCAGAGGGGATAGTTAATTTCAACGAAATTTTGTATTTTATGTTTGCTTTATTAAATTTAGATACAACATTTAGATTAAATTTACAAAATCAATTTAAATATATTTTTATTGACGAATATCAAGATACAAATGAAATTCAAGACGCTATAATTGAATTAATTGTTAAAGATAGAAATATTTATATAGTTGGAGACCCTGACCAAAGTATTTATGGTTTTATGGGTGCAAAAATAGAAAATATTATAAACATAAAAAATAAATTTAATATGAACGTAATCCAGTTAAAAGAAAATTATAGGTCTACTCCAAATATTGTAGCTTTTTCTAATGATATTAAAAGTTTATTTGAAACAAAAATAGATGGTCTTGAAGATTGTGTTTCTTACAATAATAAAATGGAAAATAATAAAATAAAATTGATAGATTATTGTAATCAAGAAAATGAAATAATTAAAGACATTTTAACTAGTATATACGATAAAAACATACCTAAAAATGAAATAGCTATTCTAGTAAGAACTAATTTTGAAAGTGGTGGTATAGAAAAAAAATTAAAACAAAACGGTATTAAATATAAAAAATTAGGTGGGAAAGGTATTTATGACCTTAAATACGTTAAAGAGATATTTTCTTTATTAAAAGTTTTATCTAAAGATTTCAATGTAGTAGATTTAGAAAAAGTTCTTCGTAACTTTAATGGGGTAGGGAATGTCATAATAGATAAATTAATTAATTCATACTCTACAAGTGTAGAAAAAGATATATCAAAAATAATAAATGAAGAATATTCAAAAAAAGAAAAACTGGTTTATGCTGATAAAGTTCTTTTTAATTTTGAAGAATTAAATTATTATAATTTCATAAGTGTTTTAGATGATGAAAATTTTTTATTAAAGAAAAAAGCTATAAAAAATGCAGACACTATTGATAAAAAAAACGAGGTATTTGAAAATATTGAGTATATACTTAAAGAAATAAGAGAGGTTTTATCGACAAATTCCAAAAAAGAATTAGAAGAGTATTTATCTATTGTTACTTTAGATAATAATAAAGATGATGACGCTACTAATAGAGTTATTATTTCAACTATGCACTCTGCTAAAGGTTTGGAATGGACTAATTGTTATATATTAAATGCTGAAAATGGTAAAATGCCTACAAATAAAAGTTTAGGATTTAAAAAAGAATTTGAAGAAGAAAAAAGATTATTTTATGTTGCTTGTTCAAGAGCTAAAGAAAATTTAATGATAACTTCAGAAAAACGATTAAATAGTTTTATTGAACCATTTAAAGAAGAAAAATACATAGATTATAAATCTAATAATCAAAGAAATAGTTGTAATTGGTTAGATTATTGATTTATATTATTTATTTAAAGGTACATAAACAAAATCTAGTTTATACCTTTTAATAAAAGTTTCTAACAAAATTAATAATATATATATAAACATATATAATAATAAAAGTCCATCAAATGAAAAATAATAAAAAATTATAGAACGAACTAAATAACCAGAAATATTTCCTATTTCTATATTAAGTTTTAAGAAATTTCTTGACTCTTCAATAAAAACTTTAAAATTTTTATATTCGTTAACACTCATTTTGTACTCCCAATTTGAGTGTATACTTCTTTTAACTCCTAAAATAAAACGTACTATTATTAAATAAAAACTATTTAATTCATAACAATATAATAAAACAAAAATAGCTACTGTAACAAAATAAGAATAATATTGTAGTTTAATATAATTAAATTTATCTGCTAAATATCCTGTTATAAATTGCATAGAAAATCCTAATATGGAAAAAGAAAAAATAAATGTTCGTTCTGTAATGCTAAATTTATAATATTGAGTTAAAAATAAAATAAAATATAAATCATAAAAATTTCTAACACTAGAGTTTAATAATATAGTGGCTAAAAAATAATTCTTTTTAACGTCTTTATGTTCAAAAAATCTATTATAAATTTTTTTAATATTAAAACTATTTATAACAAAATTTTTATTAATTTTTTTGAATTTTTCTTTATCTTTAGTTATTTTTTTAATTAAATATCTATGATACTCTCTTAATAAATTTTTTTCATATAAATTAAAAATAAAAAATAAAGAAATTGAAATAAAAATAATAAAAAACATATTCATTAAAGGAAAAAAACTAAATATAAATAAACTACCTATAGTAGGTGCTGCAAATTTAATAAACATACTTATAGAGTTTAATATTCCATTAATACTGCCATTTTTTTTATTATAAACAAGTTTATAAGTAAGTAAATTACCTATTAAAGAAAATAATATTTGATTAAAAAAACCTTCAAAAAATCTATTTATTAAATAAACATATTGCAAGAAATGGTATTGTAATGAAAAATGTATAATTAGTAGTTCGGAACAAGAAAAAATAAAAATTACTAATAATAAATATCTTAAAACTTTAATACTATTAAATTTATAAGTAGATAATTTATTAATAAATAATATTCCAATAAACCAACGAATTGAAAAAATAATATTAGAATAATTTAATAAAGTTTCAGTAAAATTATAATAATTTAATAAAACTGGGCTTAAAGTTATTTTATATGAAAAAATAGAAAATACTAATAATATTTGTGATAATAAAATAAATCTATTCATATAAAAAAATTTTATCATAAATTCTGTCCTTCCATTTTAATTTAATAATTTGATTTTTGATTTGATTATTTATGCTAATGAGTATAATTAAATTTATAATAGCATAAAAAAGAAGCTTATTATATAAAAAAATATATATTTTTGATAAAATGTAAAAAAATAAAAAAAAATTATTAATTTTTAATATTTTTTTAGGTATAATATTAAAAAATTTAAAAAGAATGGATTAATATATGTTTTATGATAATGAAATGATAGAAGTTAAATTAGATAAAGATAATAATTTAGTTGACGATTATTTTAAAAAGTTTAATTTTTTCAAAGAAAAATACGGTGAAATTATATTATTTTATGAAGTAGGCTCTTTTATGGAACTTTATGGAGTAGAAAATGAGGAAATAACTCTAGGTAATGTTAAAGAAATTTCACAAATATTAAATATTCAAATGACTAGAAGAAATAAAGCTATAACTGAAAATAGTATAAAAAATCCTTTAATGGCAGGTATTCCTACTATTTCATTTAAAAGATTTTTAGACTCTTTAATAAGATTAAATAAATATACTATAATAATTGTTAATCAAATAACAGAACCTCCAAATCCTGAAAGAAGGGTAACTGAAATTATAAGCCCAGGCACTAATATTGATAACTTAAATAAAGATAATAGTAATTTAATTTCTATATTTATTCAAGAAGAAACAAATAAAAATTTTGCTATAGGCTGTTCTTGTATAGACGTATCTACTGGAAAAAGTTTAGTTTATGAAACATTTAGTATAAAAAATGATAATTTATATGCTTTTAATGAAGCTGAAAGGTTTATTAAATCAAATTATCCTAAAGAAATAATAGTTAATTGTAATAACTTAAAAACATTAACAAATGATGATATTATAAATAAATTAGGTCTTTTTAATGTAGTCTGTCATATAAATATATCAAATTTGAATAAAGAAATGTTAAAAATTAATTATCAAGAACAGTTATTATCAACTATTTTCAAAAATAATACTTTTTTAACATACTCAGAATTATTAAATTTAGAAAGAAAACAGTTTGCATTAAATAGTTATATATTTTTATTAAAATTTGTATATGAACATAATCCTTTAATTATTAATAAAATATATCACCCTGAAATATTGGAAGAAGAAAAGTATTTAAATTTAGCTAATAATGCTATTTTTCAGCTAAATTTAATTTCAAGAGACGACTACGTAAGTAATGATATTACTTCAATTTTTAATGTTATAAATAATACTTCAACTTCTTTAGGTTCAAGACTATTAAAATTTAAATTATTAAATCCTATTATTGACGTTAATGAGTTAAATAAACAGTATAATGATATAGAATTAATGATACCTAATTATAAAGAAATAGAAAGTGAATTAACTAAAATATATGATATAGAGAGATTGCATAGAAAATTAGTTTTAAAAAAATTAAATCCTTGTGATTTTACATTGTTAAATTTATCTTATGAAAGCATTTTAAAAATAAATAAAATATGTAATGACAATAAAAAATTAAATATAAATGATAATTTTTTATTAAATAAAAAAGTTTTATTAAAATTTGAAAATTTTATAAAAGAATATAAAAAAATTTTTGATATTAATGAAATGTATAAACATAATATTAATGACATTAATGGTAATTTTTTTAATAAAGGAGTTAATGAAAGTGTTGACGTTATTTTAAATGAAATAGAAAAAAATAATGAGATTTTTAATTTTATCTTAAATTATTTTAATGAAGTTAGTGGAAATAACGAGTTTAAAATAATGAATACTGATAAAGAAGGATATTATATTTATATAACTAATAATAAATATAAAGATTTTGAAAAAAATTTATTAAATTATGATTTTAAAATAGATTTATCAAATTATTCTAATTTAAAATTTAAAAGTTCTTTAATTTATGGAATTAAAGATATAGAAGTTAAAACATTAAAAAATAATAAAAAAATTACATTAAATATTTTTAATGAAATATCAGATAATATAATATTACTTTCAACTAAATTATATAAAATTTTAAAAGAAGAGTATTTAAATTATTTAGAGGTATTTACAGAAAAATACGAAGAAATTTTTACAGAATTAACTAAGTATGTTTCTTATATTGACGTTGTTAAAAGTAATGCTAAAACTGCTTTAATAAATAATTATGTTAAGCCAGTTATAGAAAATAATTCTACTTCATTTATCAATGTAGAAAATTTAAGACACCCTTTAGTTGAAAAATTAAATATAAATAATAAGTATATAACAAATGATATTTGTTTAGGTAATAATACTTTAAATAAAGGTGGTAATTCACTAGAAGGTATTTTATTATTTGGACTAAATGCTAGTGGAAAATCAACTTTAATGAAGTCTTTGGGAGTTTCTATAGTTATGGCTCAATCTGGTATGTTTGTACCTTGTTCAAAAATGGTGTATTTTCCATTTTATAAAATATTTACAAGAATTAGTGGAGAGGATAATTTATTTAAAGGATTAAGTAGTTTTGCTGTTGAAATGTCTGAATTAAGAAATATATTAAAAAATAGTGACTCTAACACTTTGGTTCTTGGTGACGAAATTTCTCACGGTACAGAAACTATTTCAGGAGTTTCTATAGTAGCTAGTGCTTTAATTAATTTAAGTGAGGTTAGAAGTAAATTTCTATTTGCCACACATTTACACGAACTTTCAGATTTATCAGAAATAAATGACATAAAAACATTAAAAAAATTTCATTTAGAAGTTAAATATGATGAAAATTCTGATACTTTAGTTTATAACAGAAAATTAAAAGAAGGTTCTGGTAGTTCTGTTTATGGTTTAGAAGTAGCAAAAGCTATGGACTTAGATAAAAGTTTTATAAAAAAAGCTTATGAAATTAGAAAAAAAATAATAAAACAACATAATATAACAAAACAAGATTTATTGATGAACAACATAAAAAAATCAAATTATAATAATAATTTATATATGGAAAAATGTTTTTTTTGTGAAAATAATGCAGAACACACTCATCATATTATAGAACAAAAGAAAGCTAATTTAGAAGGTTTTGTTGAAAACATACATAAAAATCATAAAAGTAATTTAATACCTTTATGTGAGAAACATCATATAGAATTACATAAAATTTTATTATCAAATAATGATTTAGTTTCTGAAAATGGATTAAAATGGCTAGAAACTTCAACAGGTAGTAAGTTATGGATTAATCCAAAATTAAAAGAATTATTAGAAGTTGAAATTAAAGATAAATTAATCTCTTTTTAAAAAATAAAAAAAGATTTTTTACTTTTATCTGTTATGATATAATCTTTATCTTTTTCTAAATCAGAAAAAGTATAAAAAGAAGATAAATTAATTTGTAACAAATCTAAAAAATTTAATTTTATAATAGAATTATTTTTGTCTTCTTTTAAAATTATGAATTTATTTATATTTCTTTTATTATCTATAATTTCATTTTGATTAACTTCTAATAAAATTTCTTTTTTTATATCATAAATAATATCACCTTTCTTTATTAAACCCTTATATAATATATAAGAGTTATAAGGTGTTAAATTTTTTTTAAGTCTAAAATCTCTTTGATTATGAATTTTTACTTCTTCTACTAAATCTGGAGAAATCCATTCATTATATTTTACTTGATAAAATTTATCAAAATTACTAGAAACAAGTAAAGTGTTTTCTGGAACTTTTCTTACAATATCACATTTTAATTCGTTACAACTTCTAATATTTGTGCCTTTTTTTACTAATAATAATTTAGTAATATTTTCTTTATAAATATATTGATTCATAATATCTTCAAAAGGGTCTTCATATCGAAGACAATAATTATAAAATAATATAAAAGCTACTAAATATCTAAACAAAAAAACTCCAATTAATATATTAAAGTTAATTATATTAAAAAAAAGGTCTTTTTTAAATTTTTAATTCATTATTATGAGTTAAATTATTATTTTTTAAAAAATTAAAATTTTTTTCTACATATTTTTCTAATTTTTCTTTTAATTCTTCTAAAGAATTTGCATAAATTAATTCGTCAGGAGAATATTCTTTATAAGATTTTGTCAATCGTAAAGAAGACTCAGATGGGTGATGTGGTAATATACCTTCTCTTAAATATCCTACTTTTTCTTTCTCTTTATTAAAATCTATTTTATGTTCTGCATATAATTTTCTTTGTTGTTCTTCATCTTTAGGCTGAATTGGTCTAAATATTCTTAAAACTTTAGTTTTACTATTTTTTTCATCAAAATCAAGATTTAATTGTTCTAAACTTAAATAATTATTATTATCACAATTTAATTGTTTTACTTTAGCTAATTCTTTTTTTATTTTTTTCTCAAAATCAGGTGATATTTCTTCAGGACTAACTCCTAAAACAATTTTTAATAATTTATCATACATTTCATTAATAGTTAAATTAATATGTATTGAGTTTGATAAAGAATATAATTGTTGAATGTTTTTTTCGTTACCAATAGATAAAAAAACGTCTTTTTCATTTTCAAATCTTATATCAGTAAAAACATTCAAAACCTTTTCATCATTTTTTTTAAATATTTTTTGTAAAAGAATTTTAACGTGGAAATCATTATCAATTTCACTTCTAAAAAATTCTGTCCCAACTTTTTGAAGAATTTCTCTCATAGTAAATTTAGATTTAAAGTTGAATTTTTTATTTTCATAAGGAAATGGTATATCTTTTAATATATCTAATAAATCTTCACTAATAAAATTATTATCCTTATCATACCATTTATTATTTTTTTTATAAAAAGTATTGAATTTATTTTCTGAATTAATATCAAATATTTTTCTAATAAAATCTTTCATATAAAAAGCCATATACTCTTTTTCTATTTTAAAATTTCTTCCTAATATTTCATTTAAAATATTTAAAGAAGTATCCTTACCGTGCCCACCTCTTGCTATTAATTCTAATACTAAAGGTATTTGTATTTTTTTTTCATTAGTTTCAAATAAATCATTTTTTTTAATTTTCATTTTATCTCTTTCTATTTGTTTTTTTATTTATTTTTTATTATATAAAAAAATATTATATTTTTATATGTAAATATTTTTTTTTAATAAACTTTAAAAAAAAATAAAAATAGGGTATAATTTTTCAAAATAATTAAATTATAAAAGGAATAATAAAAAATGCTAAACAATAAAGACTTATATCTTACTAAAGACTTAGAAAACATATTTAGTAATACCTTTGAATTTTCTATAAGTGAGAGAATTAAAATTATAACATTAGACACAATAATTTATTTATTATTAAGAAATAATGACATTAAACATATGATTAAAAAAGAATTTAATATGGAAACTACAAAAATAAGCGATAAAATTTTAGAATATTTAAAAATAGAATTAGGAGATGATAGTGATATACTAAATTTAGAATTTTCATTAGAAATTAATGAGTTAATCCAAAAATTAAAAATATACCAAAAAATAACAAAAAATAATGAAATTAATGTTTTTAATTGTTTCAAAACAATTTTAAAATTTGATTGTTATTCTTTAAATCTTATTTATGAGTTTTTAGGCATTGATAAATATGATTTAGAAAATATTTTATCTAATTATGAGACTTATGAAAACCCAAAAACTTTAATAGAAAATCAATTATCAAAAATAATAGAGAAAAAAAATGAGAAAAAAAATAATGTATTTTTAACTAATTTAAAAGAAGAAAATAAAAATCAACAAAATATTAAGGTGATAGGTAGAACAAAAGAAATTCAAAGAATTTTAAATATAATGTCAAAAAAAGAAAATTCTGATTGTATAATAATTTCAGAACAAAGTGTTGGAAAATCTACTATAATAAATAAATTAATAGAAATATCTGAGGATAAAAAATATAATAAAAATTTGAAAGATTATAATTTTTATAAATTAAATAAAAAAGAATTTTTATTAAATTTAAAATTTAAACACGATTTTGATTTAAGAATTAATAGCATAGTAAATTTTTTAAATTCTTTAGAAAAAGAAAGTATTTTGTTTATTGACGATATAGATATATTATTAAATCAATTTCCAGATATTAAAGACTCTTTACCTTTAATTTTTTCAAGTAATAAAATTAAATTAGTAGCTACAAGTTCTATTAAAAATTATAATAAATTAAAAAAAGAAATGTCTTTAGATACTTATTTAACTTCATATATTTTAAAAGAATTACCTTATGAAGAAACTTTAAAAGTATTAAAATATAAAAAATCTGATTTTGAATTATATCATAATAAAAAAGTATCAAATGAAGTTTTAAATTATATTTATGAAGTATCAAAAAAGTATTTGTCTACAAAACAACCTTTAGCTTCAGTAAATTTATTAGATGAAAGTTTAGCAACTAAAAAAAATACAAATAATTCTTCAAAAGAATTAACAAAAGAAGATGTTGATATTGTATTATCAAATATTTTAAATTTAAATATAAACGTACTAAAAAAACAAAACAATAATAATTTATTAGAATTAAAAGAAAAAATACAATCTAAAATTTTTAATCAAGATAATTCTATTGAAAAAATAGTAGACACTATTATTGTAAATAAAGCAGGATTAACTAAAGATAAAAAACCTATAGCTTCATTTTTATTAATTAGTTCTACTGGTACAGGTAAAACAGAATTAGCTAAAGTTTTATCAAATGAATTATCTATGAATTTATTGCATTATAATATGAGTGAATATATAGAAAGTCATTCTGTAAGTAAATTTATAGGTAGTCCTTCTGGATATGTTGGTTATGAAGAAGGAGGACAACTTGTAAATGACGTTATTGAGAATCCAAATTCTGTAATTTTAATTGATGAAATAGAAAAGGCTAATAAAAGTGTTATTAATTTATTTTTACAAATTTTAGAAGAGGCAGAAATTCAAGACGGTAGAGGAGTTAAAGCTGATTTTAGAAATACTATTATAATTATGACAAGTAATGCAGGTTATGATAATCAAAAATTAATGGGATTTTTAAAAGATGAAAAAGGTAAAGTGGTTTCTAAAGTGAATGAAACATTTCCTAAAGAATTTATTAATAGATTAGACGAAATTTTATATTTTAACCCGATAACAAAAGATATTATGGTTAAAATAATAGAAAAAAATAAAGAAGAAATAAACGAATTATTATCAAAAAACAATAATAAAATAAATTTTGAAGAAAATTTAAT
>RRZU010221760.1_pt1 | contig 47658 bp, 49 predicted proteins | sample 2165561 | NCBI WGS metagenome assembly RRZU01 (sample SAMN10456909, study PRJNA506462) | wastewater metagenome | isolation source: wastewater sludge | place: USA: Moscow, Idaho | reverse complement strand
GTACAGCCCTAAGCCTGGCGAGGTCACCAGGAACTGGCATGTGATTGATGCCTCCGACGTCGTGCTGGGTCGCCTTGCCGCGTCCGTTGCGACGCTGCTCCGCGGCAAGCACAAGGCCACCTACGCGCCGCACGTCGACACCGGCGACTTCGTCGTCGTCGTCAACGCCAGCAAGATCGCCCTGTCCGGCAATAAGGCCACCTCGAAGATGGCCTACCGCCACTCCGGTCGCCCGGGCGGCCTGAAGGCCGTCCCGTACGGGGAGTTGCTGGCCAACGACCCGCGCCAGGCCGTCGAGCGGGCCGTGTGGGGCATGCTGCCCAAGAACAAGCTGAGCCGTCAGCAGCTCAAGAAGCTCAAGGTCTACGCCGGCCCTGAGCACCCGCACGTCGCGCAGCAGCCGCAGGCGTACGAGATCACCAAGATCGCTCAGTGACACGACAGGGAAGTAACGTGACCGACAACGCCACCGAAGAAGTCCTCGACGAGACCGCGACGTTCACCGACGGGGAGAACCGCGAGATCATGTACCGCGCCGAGGGCACGCCCTCGTCCGCGACGCCCGGCGTGCGTCCTGCCGTGGTCGCCCCCGGCGCCGCGACCGGTCGCCGCAAGGAGGCCATTGCCCGCGTCCGCCTGGTTCCCGGCACCGGTGAGTTCAAGATCAACGGTCGCACGCTCGAGGAGTACTTCCCGAACAAGCTGCACCAGCAGACCATCAACGAGCCGTTCGTCACCGCGGCCGTCGAGGGCTCCTACGACGTGATCGCCAAGATCATCGGCGGCGGCGTCACCGGCCAGGCCGGCGCGCTGCGCCTGGGCATCGCCCGCGCCCTCAACGCCATCGACGTCGAGGCCAGCCGTCCTTCCCTGAAGAAGGCCGGCCTGCTGACCCGCGACGCGCGGGTCAAGGAGCGCAAGAAGGCCGGTCTCAAGAAGGCCCGCAAGGCTCCGCAGTACAGCAAGCGCTGACGTCTATGCCGCGGATCTTCGGTACAGACGGAGTCCGGGGCAGGGCGAACGTCGACCTCACCGCAGAGCTCGCTCTCGAGCTCTCGGTGGCGGCGGCGCACGTGCTCGGCGAGACCGGGCAGTTCGAGGGTCACCGTCCGGTGGCCCTCGTTGCGCGTGATCCCCGTGCCTCCGGCGAGTTCCTCGAGGCGGCCGTCGTGGCCGGTCTCGCCTCCGCAGGCGTCGACGTCATCCGCGTCGGGGTCGTCCCCACCCCCGCGGCTGCGTTCCTGGTCAATCACCTGGACGCCGACCTGGGGGTCATGCTGTCCGCCAGCCACAATCCGATGCCCGACAACGGCATCAAGTTCTTCGCGCGCGGTGGCGTCAAGCTCGATGACGACCTCGAAGACCTCATCGAGGCGCGGCTGGGCGCCGCGTGGACGCGTCCCACCGGAGCGGACGTGGGCCGGGTGGTCGATCGCCCCGACGCCGTCGAGGACTACATCGCGCACTTGGTGGGTTCCCTGAACGAGGACCAGAGCCTGAGCGGGCTCACGGTCGTGCTCGACTGCGCCAACGGTGCGGCCTACCACACCGCGCCCTCGGCGTTCACGGCCAGCGGCGCGCACGTGATCACCCTCCATGCCGATCCCAACGGACTCAACATCAACGAGAACAGCGGGTCGACCCACATGGGCGACCTGCAGCGCGCGGTCGTCGAGCACGGTGCTCACCTGGGATTCGCCTTCGACGGGGACGCCGATCGGTGCCTCGCCGTGGACGCCCAGGGGCAGCTCATCGACGGCGATCAGATCCTCGCCATCTTGGCGTTGGCGATGAAGCAGGCCGGGCAGCTCCACGTGAACACCGTCGTGGCGACAGTGATGAGCAACCTGGGCTTCCTGCAGGCCATGGCCGCCCACGACATCCGCGTCGACCAGACCAAGGTGGGGGATCGCTACGTCTTGGAGTCGATGAACGCCAACGGGTTCGTTCTCGGCGGCGAGCAGTCCGGGCACGTCATCATGAGCGAGTTCGCCACGACCGGCGACGGCGTCCTCACCGCCCTGCACGTCGCCGCCCAGGTGGTGGCCTCAGGGTCCTCGCTGGCCGAGCTGGGCGCCGTGATGACCCGGTTGCCGCAGGTGATGATCAACGTCCCGGGCGTCAACAAGGCCCGTGCCGGCTTCGACCCGGGGGTCACCTCCGCGGTCACCGCGGCGTCCCGAGAACTAGGTGACCACGGGCGCGTCCTGCTGCGTCCCTCCGGCACGGAACCGCTGGTGCGCGTCATGGTCGAGGCGGAGTCCACCGCTCGCGCTCAAAGCGTCGCCGAGCGGCTCGCCGCCGTCGTGAAGGACCGCCTGACCTTGTGACGGTCGCCGCGTCGGCGGCTAGACCTTGCGGATCCGGATCCACTCGATGGCGTGCTCGGCGTTCTTGCGCAGGATCGCCGTGGCACGCCCCCGCGTCGGCAGGATGTTCTCACGCAGGTTCGGGCCGTTGATCGTGTCCCAGATGTGGCCGCCGTACTCGCGCGTCTCGGCGTCGCTCATGGCGGCGACCGTCGAGAAGTAGCTGCGGGGGTCCTTGAAGGCGGTCTCCCGCAGCCGCATCAGCCGCTCCAGGTACCAGGAGCGCAGATCGTCCTCCGCGGCGTCCACGTACACCGAGAAGTCGAAGAAATCGCTGACGGCCAGCGAGGTGGCGCCATCGGAGCGCAACCGGGCGGGCTGCAGCACGTTGAGCCCCTCGATGATGAGGATGTCGGGGTGTCGCACCACGATCCTCTCCTGCGGCACGATGTCGTAGATCAGGTGGCTGTAGGCGGGAGCCTGCACCATCGGGGCACCCGACTTGACGTCCATGACGAACTTCAGCAGCTTCTGCCGGTCGTAGCTCTCGGGAAACCCCTTGCGCTCCATCAGGCCACGCGCCCGCAGTTCGGCGTTGGGGTACAAGAAGCCGTCCGTGGTCACCAGGTCGACGCGGGGATGGCCCGGCAACTGGGACAGCAACTCCACCAGCAGGCGGCTGGTGGTGGACTTCCCGACCGCGACGGACCCGGCCACGCCGATGACGAACGGGGTGCGCCGCTCGGAAACCTCCAGGAAGTCGTGGGTGCTGCGGTAGAGGTGCCCCGTGTACTCCACGTACATGCGGATCAACTCGGTCAGCGGCAGGTACACCTCCCGCACCTGGGCCAGGTCGATGGTGTCCAGCCGGGAGCGGACGCGCTTGAGGGTCTCCTCGGTCAGCGCCACCGGCATCTGGTGCGCAAGATCGGCCCACAGCCTCCTCCCGGCCAGCACATAGGGGCCGTATTCGTCGACGGTGTCGGCATCCATCTCGCTGCACTGCGCGCTGGAGCTGGCCGGTACGCTGAATCCCATGTGCGGAATTATCGGGTATGCGGGGCCTCGGAATGCGCAGAACGTCCTCGTTGACGCGTTGCGCCGCATGGAATACCGGGGTTACGACTCGGCCGGCATCGCCGTGTGGACCGAGGAAGGCCTGCTCTGGCGCAAGAAGGCGGGCAAGCTGAGCAACCTGGAGGCGGAGCTCGCGCAGCATCCGGTCGCCGCCGCACACCTGGGGATCGGGCACACCCGCTGGGCCACCCACGGCGCCCCTACCGACGTCAACGCGCACCCGCACCTGTCTGCGGACGGCCGGGTCGCGCTCATCCACAACGGGATCATCGAGAACTTCGCTTCCCTGCGCGCCGAACTCGAGTCCGCCGGGGTCGCGTTCGCCTCCCAGACCGACTCCGAGGTCGCCGCCCAGCTCATCGCCCGCGAGCTGGGGACGGGCGCCGGGCTGGCCGAGGCGATGCGCACCGTCAGCCGTCGGCTGGAGGGTACGTTCACGCTGGTGGCGATGGACGCCCACGATCCCGATGTGCTCGTCGCCTCTCGGCGCAACAGCCCCCTCGTGGTGGGCGTGGGGGAGGGGGAGATGTTCGTCGCCTCGGATGTGGCCGCGTTCATCGAGTTCACCCGCGAAGCGGTCGAGATGGGCCAAGACGTCGTGGTGGAGGTCACCGCCGACACCTGGAAGGTGACCGACTTCGCGGGCAACCCCGTCGAGGGCAAGCCCTACCACGTGGACTGGGACCTGTCCGCCGCCGAGAAGGGTGGCTACGACTGGTTCATGCGCAAGGAGATCTACGAGCAGCCGCAGGCCGTCGCCGACACCCTGTTGGGCCGCTTCGACGCCGACCGCCAGCTGACCCTCGACGAGATCCGGATCTCGGCCAGTGAACTGCGCACCATCGACAAGATCGTCATCGTCGCCTGCGGCACCGCCTACTACGCCGGCCTGGTCGCGAAGTACGCCATCGAGCACTGGACGCGGATCCCCTGCGAGGTCGAGATCGCGTCCGAGTTCCGCTACCGCGACCCCATCGTCACCTCCCGCACCCTGGTGGTCACCATCTCCCAGTCCGGGGAGACGGCGGACACGTTGATGGCAGTCCGCTATGCCCGCGAGCAGGGTGCCAAGGTGATCGCGATCTGCAACACCAACGGCTCGACCATTCCGCGCGAATCCGATGCGGTCATCTACACCCACGCCGGTCCCGAGATCGGGGTGGCCTCCACCAAAGGCTTCCTGACCCAGATCACCGCCTGCTACCTGCTGGGGTTGTTCCTGGCCCAGGAGCGCGGCACCAAGTTCGGCGACGAGGTCGCCTCGGTGATGGCCGAGCTCGAGACGATGCCCGCCAAGATCCAGGAGGTGCTCGACGGCACCGACGACCTGCTGAAGCTGGCGCGCGATCTTCACCGCGTCGAGTCGGTGCTGTTCCTGGGGCGCCATGCCGGCTACCCGGTCGCCCTGGAGGGCGCGCTGAAGCTGAAGGAGATCGCGTACCTGCACGCCGAGGGGTTCCCCGCCGGGGAGCTCAAGCACGGCCCCATCGCCCTGGTCGAGGAGGGCATCCCCGTGTTCGTCGTCGTTCCCCCGCAGGGCCGTGACCAACTCCACGACAAGGTGATCTCCAACATCCAGGAGGTACGGGCCCGCGGGGCGCGCACGATCGTGCTGGCCGAAGAAGGCGACGAGGAAGTCCAGCCGTACGCCGACAAACTGATCCGGCTGCCCCGGGCGTCCACGCTGCTGCAGCCGCTGTTGGCCACCGTGCCCCTGCAGATCTTCGCCTGCGAGGTCGCCACGCTGCTCGGCCACGACGTCGACCAGCCGCGCAACCTCGCCAAGTCGGTCACCGTCGAGTGATCCTCGGCATCGGGGTCGACGTCTGCTCCGTCGCCCGCATCACCACTGCCTGTTCCCGTCCCGGGTTCACCGACCGCGTCTTCACGCTCGCCGAGCAACACGGCAGCGAGCAGACCCTCGCCGGGCGGTTCGCGGCCAAGGAGGCCCTCGCCAAGGCGCTCGGGGCCCCCGCGGGGCTGCGCTGGAGTGACTGCGAGGTGCTCAGTGACGAGACCGGGCGTCCCGACCTCGTCGTCACAGGCACCGTCGCCGAGCGCATCGACGAACTGGGGGGCTCCCGGCTGCACGTGTCGATCAGTCACGATGCGGGTGTCGCGGTCGCGATGGTGGTCGTGGAAGGCTGACCGCCGGTCGGTCCGGGGCTCCGGCGAACCAGGCGAGTAGACTCGTGCGGGCTTCGGCACCACCCCCACAGAAGAACAGGCTCACTATGACGCGCCCCGATCGAGAACTCGCCGCCGCGCGGCTGCCCGATGGCCGTGAACTCACGGTCAGGACCGCCGACCGCGACGACGCCGCCACCGTGCTCGCGCTCACCCACGAGGCGTTCACGGCGCGCCCCGTCGTCGGCCCCCCGGCCGAGGCGCTCAGCGATGACCTGGACGCCGTGCGCGACCGGCTCGCCGCCGGGACGATCTACCTCGCCGAGATCGACGAGGAGCCCGTGGGCACCGCGACCCTCATCGCGCTCGAGGGGCGTCCGCTGCTGTGCCGCATCGGGGTCGTCCCGTCCGCACGGGGACTCGGCGTTGCGACCTTCCTGCTGGAGGTCATCGGCGAGCACCGCGTCGGCCTCGGAGAGGCAGAGATCGTGATGCTGGTGCGTCGGGACCATCCGGAACTGGTCGCGGGGTGGCATCGCGTCGGGTTCCGGGACGAGGGCGTGCGCGATGGCCACGTGCTGCTGTGCAGGCCGTTGCCCGTCGTCGTCGAAGCGCCCGACGCCGACGCGATGCGCGCGCTGGGGCGTCGCCTGGCGCGCGTCCTGCACCGGGGCGACCTGATCGTCGCGTCCGGGGATCTGGGTGCGGGGAAGACGACGTTCACCCAGGGGCTCGGCGCGGGCCTGGACGTGGAGGGGCCCGTCATCTCCCCGACGTTCGTCCTGTCGCGGGTTCACCGCTCCCGCAACGGAGGCCCCGGGCTGGTCCACGTGGACGCCTACCGGCTGAACAGCTTCGCCGAACTCGAAGACCTTGACCTGGAGGCCTCCCTGGGCGACTCGGTCACGCTCGTCGAGTGGGGCAGCGGCGTTGCCGAGGCGCTGACGCGTGACCGCATCGAACTGGACATCAGGCGGGGGATCGACCCCGACGACGACACCCGCTGGGTCAGCGTGACCCCGCTCGGCGACCGCTGGGATCGCGCCGCGGTCGCCGCCGCACTCAAGGAGGACTCATGAGTTGGACGCTGGCGTTGGACACGTCCACGGTGGTCGAGGCCGCGCTGGTCCATGACGGCCGCGTGGCCGCGGCCGGCTCCGTCGACGACGCCCGTGCGCACGCCGAGCAGTTGGCGCCGCTGGTGCAGCGGCTCCTCGCCGAGGCGGGCATCGCGCCCGGGGACCTGACGAGCATCGTGGTCGGGGTGGGGCCGGGACCGTTCACCGGGCTCCGCGTCGGCGTCGCCACCGGCATGACACTGGCCGAGGTGCTCGGGGTGCCGGTCACCGGGGTGTGCAGTCTGGACGCCGTCGCCGCCCAATGGGCGGCGAGCGGAGCCCCGGAGGAGTTCCTGGTCCTGTCCGATGCCCGGCGTCACGAGGTGTACTGGGCCCGCTACGACGCCACCGGTCGACGTCTGGAGGGGCCGCACGTCTCCTCCCCCGATGCGGTGCCAGCGCTGCCGTTGTCCGGGCCGGGGGCCGCCCTGGCGGGGGACGCGATCGGCCCCACGCGACTGAGTGCCGCACACCTGGCCGATCCGTCGCTCCCGGATGCGGGCCTGGAACCGCTGTATCTGCGGCGCCCCGACGCCGAGGTCAGCCATCAGGCCAAGTCGACGCTGCCGCGTACCCGGTCCGCGTTGGGCAGGACGCGATGAGCCCGCGGCTGGCGCGGCCCGCCGACGCCCGGCACATCGCCGCCTTGGAGGAGAGCTTCGAGACGGGCCGTTGGAGCGAGGCCGCCTGGGCGGAGGAGATCGCCTCGCAGCGAGCTCACGTCGTCGTCGAGGGCGACGCGGATGCCATCCCGCTCGGCGTGGCCGCCTTCTCGGTGGCGGGGGAGACGTGCGACCTCAACCGTGTCGTCGTCGCCCCGGTGGCCCGGCGCGGTGGCGTGGCGCTGCGCCTCCTGCTGGCGGGTCTCGCATGGGCCGACGAGCGGGGTGCGGTCCAGATGATGCTGGAGGTGGAGGACGGCAACGAACCGGCGCTGGCGCTGTACCAGCAGCTCGGGTTCGTGACGCTGGCCCGCCGATCGAACTACTACGGGCCGGGGCGCGACGCCTTGGTCATGGCACTACCGCTGGGGGAGCAAGGATGAGCGAGCCGCTGGTCATCGGGGTCGAGTCGAGCTGCGACGAGACGGGTGTCGCGATCGTCCGCGGCCGCGAACTGCTGGCCAACGAGGTCGCCAGCTCGGTGGAGCAGCACGTCCGTTTCGGGGGCGTCGTGCCGGAGGTCGCCTCCCGTGCGCACCTGCAGGCCATCGTCCCGGCGCTGCGCCGGGCGACGCAGACTGCCGACGTGGACCTGTCGCAGATCGACGGCGTCGCCGTGACGGCGGGCCCCGGGCTGATGGGTGCGCTGGTTGTCGGCCTGTCGGCGGCGAAGGCGCTGTCGCTGGCCTTGAACAAGCCGCTGTACGGGCTCAATCACCTGGTCGGGCACGTCGCGGTCGACCTGCTGGATCACGGGCCGCTGCCTGAACGGTTCGGGGCGTTGCTGGTCTCCGGCGGGCACACGTCGTTGCTCGTGGTCGACGACATCACCGCCGACATCACCGAGGTGGGTGCCACCATCGACGACGCGGCCGGCGAGGCCTACGACAAGGTTGCCCGGCTGCTGGGCATGGGCTACCCGGGCGGGCCCGTCATCGACGCCGCGGCCGCCGACGGGGATCCCGCCGCCATCCGGTTCCCGCGCGGGCTCACCTCGCGCCGAGACCTGGAGGCGCACCGGTTCGACTTCTCGTTCTCCGGCCTGAAGACCGCTGTATCGCGCTGGGTCGAGACGCAGCGGCTCGCCGGACGCGAGGTGCCGGTGAGCGACGTCGCCGCTTCGTTCCAGGAGGCCGTCGTCGATGTGCTGACCGCCAAGGCCATGGACATGTGTGCGCATTTCGACCTGGACACGCTGGTCCTGGGAGGCGGCGTGGCGGCCAACAGCCGGCTGCGCGGGCTGCTGCAGGAGCGCGCCGATCAGGCAGGCATCACCGTCCGGCGCCCGCGGCCTGGGCTGTGCACCGACAACGGGGCCATGATCGGCGCCTTGGGCGTCGAGGTGGTGCGTCGGGGACGGCGTCCCAGCTCGCTCGACATCGGGGCCGACTCGGGCTTGCCGGTCTCCACGGTGCTCGTGTGAGCGCAGCGGCGCGCTCGCACCTGCTGCTGCTGGCCTGCGCCGCGATCTGGGGGTTCGCCTTCGTCGCCCAGCGACTCGGTGCCGACGTGGTCGGGGCGTACACGTTCATCGCGGCGCGCAACTACCTGGGCGCCGCCGCGCTGTTGCCGCTGGTGTGGTTCCTCGATCGGAGGGAGCATCGCGACGCGGCCGCGCGTCGGCGGGCGTGGCGCACCGTCGTCACGCCCGGGATCATCATCGGTGTCCTGCTGTTCGCCGGTTCGGCGCTGCAGCAACTCGGTATCGAGCAGACGACGGCGGGCAACGCGGCCTTCGTGACGGGGCTCTACATGGTCATCGTCCCGGTCGCCGGGCGGCTGTTCGGACACACCACACCGGCGGTGACGTGGGCGGGGATCGCGCTGGCCGTCCCCGGGCTGTTCCTGCTGACCTGGACGGGGGCCGGTATCGGGCCCGGTGACCTGCTGTGCCTCATCGGCGCCGGGGTGTGGGCGTTCCACATCCTCGCCGTGGGGAAGGCGTCCGGGGCCATGGACCCGATCCGGCTCTCGATCGCCCAGTTCGTCGTCGCCGCTGTTCTCGGGACGTTCGCGGCGCCCTTGTTCGAGTCCCACCCGTTCGGGGGGATCGAGGAGGCACTGGGCGCCGTCGTCTTCGCGGGGCTGGTCTCGACCGGGGTGGGCTACACGCTGCAGGTCGTCGGGATGCGGCACGCCCGCGCCTCCGTGGCGGCCATGATCATGGCGCTCGAGGCGGTCTTCGGGGCGCTCGGCGGCGTGTTGTTCCTGGGGGAGCGGCTCACCGGCCGCGGGCTGCTGGGTGCGGGCCTGATGATGGCGGGCATCCTGGTGACGCAGCTGCCCTCCCGCCGCGAGCGCGCCCGCGAGGAAGCAGCCTCGTTGGCCGGCGAGTCGCTCCCGCCGCTGCCCGAACCGCCCTCGACCGCCCTGCGTCCCTAGGCTGGGCGCATGGCGTACCGGCCGGTTCTGGGAGTCGTCGCGTACGTGCTGCGCGGGCAGGAGGTGCTGCTCGTGCACCGCACCGCGCGGGCCGACGATGCGCAGTACGGCCTCTACAACGGGCTGGGAGGCAAGGTCGAGCCCGGCGAGGACGTCACCTCGGCGGTGCGCCGCGAGCTACGCGAGGAGGCCGGGATCGAGGCCGTGAGCCTGCGACTGCGCGGCACGGTCAGTTGGCCCGTGCTGGCGGGGCCCGGGGAGGACTGGTTCGGGTTCGTCTTCGTCGTCGACGAGTTCACCGGGGAACCCTTCGCCGCCAACGACGAGGGCACGGTGCACTGGGTGCCGCGCGACCGGCTCGGCACGCTGCCGCTGCCGCCGGGAGACACCGCCTGGCTGGATCTCGTTTTCGACCCGGAGGTGGCCTCCTTCGCCGGCGTTCTGCCGTACGTGGACGGCGCACCCGCGCAGTGGCGGGTGTCGATCGAGCGGGCACTATAGCGGTCCCGGAGGACGGGCGGACACGGTGCGGCGACCCGATTCCGGCGCCGCTAAGGTAGCCAGCATGGCAAAGCGGCCCTACGACGTCCTACCCGGTGATCACGGCTCTCGCATTCGGGTCAACATGCACGGGAGCTACATCCTCCGGGTACCCCGGCTCAACCGCGGCACCGCCTTCACGCACGAGGAGCGGGTGCGGCTCGGCCTGGAGGGCCTGCTACCGGAGCGGGTCACCCCGCTGGAGGGGCAGCTCCACCGCGCGTACACGCGGTTCCTGCGGGCCGCGACGCCGCTGGAGAAGTACGCCTACCTGCAGGGTCTGCGCGACCGCAACACCGTCTTGTTCTACCGGCTGCTGAGCGAGCACCTCGACGAGATCATGCCGATCGTGTACACGCCCACCATCGGGGACGCGATCCAGGAGTTCAGCCTCTGGTTCCAACAGGTCAACGCCGTCTTCCTCGCCATCGACGCCCCCGAACGGATCGAGGCCTCCCTGCGGGCCTCCGGCAAGGGTCCCGACGACATCGACATGCTGATCGTCACCGACTCCGAGGGCATCCTCGGGATCGGCGATCAGGGTGTGGGCGGCGTCCTGATCTGCATCGGCAAGAAGTCGCTCTACACCGCCGCCGGCGGGGTGGATCCCGACCGGATGCTGCCGGTCGTCCTCGACGTCGGCACCGACAACCTCAAACTCCTCAACGATGACCTCTACCTGGGGCTCCGGCACGCCCGCGTCCGAGGTGAGCGTTACGACGCGTTCGTGGACGACTTCGTGCAGGCAGCGCAGGCGGTGTTCCCCCACGCCATGGTGCATTGGGAGGATTTCGGAGCCAGTAACGCCCACCGCATCCTCAACCGATACCGCGATGAGCTGTGCACCTTCAACGACGACGTGCAGGGTACGGCCGCCGTGGTGGCCGCCGCGGTCATGGCGGGCGTCAGCGCCAAGGGGGAACGCCTGCGCGATCAGCGCATCGTCATCAGCGGCGCCGGAACCGCGGGGATCGGCGTCGCCGACCTGCTGGTGGACCTCATGGTCAGCGAAGGGCTGACCCCCGAGCAGGCCCGCGGGCTGTTCTGGGCGACGTCGAGCCGCGGTCTGGTCACCGACGACCCGCACCTGCGGTTCCGGGACTTCCAGCGGCCCTACGCCCGCGCCATCGTCGAGACCGAGGACTGGGCGGTGGACGAGCCCGCCCGCATCGGGCTGGCCGACATCGTGCGCAACGTGCACCCCACCGTCTTGATCGGGACGTCCGGCCAGCCCGGCACGTTCAGCGAGGCCGTCGTCCGCGACATGGCGGCCCATGTCGATCAGCCGCTGATCTTCCCGCTGTCCAACCCGACGGTGCTGGCCGAGGCGACGCCCGCCCAGCTGATCGAATGGACCGACGGCCGCGCGCTCATCGCCACCGGCTCGCCGTTCGGGCCGGTGACGCACGAGGGTGTCACCTACACCGTGGCGCAAGCCAACAACGCGCTGGTGTTCCCCGGGCTGGGGCTCGGGGTGGCCGTGTGCCAGGCCACGCGGGTCACCGACCACATGATCGCGGCGGCCGCGCGCGCCGTCGCCTCCCTGGTGCACCTTCGGGCGCCCGGACAGTCCCTGCTGCCCAGCGTGCGAGACCTGCGACGGGTGTCCGCGACGGTCGCGATCGCCGTGGCCCGGCAGGCCGAGGTCGATGGGGTGGCCGGAGTGCCGCTGACCGACCCCGTGCAGCAGGTCTTCGACCGGATGTGGCAGCCGGTCTACCCGGAGCTCATCTTCGGCGACGAGTTGCCCTCGGGCTGGGGCGACTAGCCCTCACCGTCCCTCACGTGACGCGCCCCCGTCCGGATCGATCCGGACGGGGGCGCGTGTGACATCGGGTGGCGGTTCAGTCCTCGTCGGTGGCGTACCCGTTGGGGTTGGCCGACTGCCAGCGGAAAGAATCGGCGCAGGCCTCCTCCAGCGTCCGGGTGGCCGTCCAGCCGAGGTCGCGTGCGGCCTTGGACACGTCCGCGTAGCAGGCGGCCACGTCCCCCGGACGACGGGCGGCGATCTCATAGGGGATCGCCGTGCCGGACGCCTTCTCGAACGCCGCGACGAGTTCGAGCACGGAGATCGGGGTCCCGGTGCCCAGGTTCCACACGTAGTAGCCCTCGCGTCCGGTCAGATATTCCAGGGCGGCCAGGTGGCCCGCCGCGACGTCGACGACGTGGATGTAGTCGCGGACCCCAGTGCCGTCGACGGTGTCGTAGTCGTCCCCGAAGACGGTGAGGTGGTCGCGCCGACCGGCCGCGACCTGAGCGACGAACGGCAGCAGGTTGTTGGGGATGCCTCGCGGGTCCTCGCCGATGCGCCCCGACTCGTGGGCGCCGATCGGATTGAAGTAACGCAGCACCGCCACCGCCAGGTCGGAGTCGGCCGCGGACACGTCGGCGAGGATCCGCTCGATCATGTGCTTGGTCTGGCCGTAGGGATTGGTGGCGCCGGTGGGGGCGTCCTCGAAGAACGGCGGCTCGGACAGGTCGCCGTACACGGTCGCCGAACTGCTGAACACGATGGTCTGCACGCCGTGCTTGGCCATGACCTCCAGCAGCGTGATGGTCGACTCGAGGTTCTCCCGGTAGTAGGTCAGCGGGATCCTGGTCGACTCGCCGACGGCCTTCCAGCCGGCGAAGTGAATCACCGCGTCAGGGGCGAAGGAGGTGAAGGCCCCGTCGAGGGCGGCCTCGTCGCGGACGTTGGCCAGCACGAACTCGGGGGTGCGCCCGGACAGGTCGGCGACGCGCCGCAGGGACTCGGGGGAGCTGTTGGACAGGTCGTCGACGACGAGGACGTCGTGCCCCGCTTGGAGCAGCGCCAGGGTCGTGTGCGAACCGATGTAGCCGGCGCCTCCGGTGACGAGCACGCGCATGGGAATCCTCTCGTTGGGTGTGCGCCCACTCTAACCGGGCTCCTCGCACGCGGCCGGGCGGCGAGTGAACTACCTGCCGGGGGCGATCGGTCACTACTCTCGCCCCATGAAGATCGTGAAGATCGTGCTGCTGATCGCCGCCGTGGCCGCCCTCGTGGCGGGCGGGGTCTACCTGAGCCTCGTGTTCCTCGACAACGCACGGCTGCTCGCCGCAGCGAATGCGAACAAGTCGGGCAACCTGTTCAACGATCCCATGCACAACATCTTCCTGGTCTCGGGCCTGGCCCTGGCCGGGGGCCTCCTGCTCGGCCTCGGCATCGGGCTGCCGGTGCAGACGCGCGGAGCCGTCCGTCGTGACGCTCTCGACGAGGTGAACGCCCAGCGCCGCAGCGCGATCGCGAAGGGAGCCGCGCAGCATGCCTCGCTGCCGGAGCAGGGTGCCCCGGAGCTGCCGGCGGCCTCGTCCCCGGCCGCCCCTCAGGAGGAGGCATGAGGCTCGCCGACGCGGACCGCGTCAACGTCACCACGTTCGACGCCGCGGGCCAGGGCACGACATCGACCAACTTCGTCGTCGGGATGGACGAGGACCGGGTTGGTTTGTGGACGACCGAGTCGGGGCCCTGGACGCAGCGGCTGTCGTTGTCCGCCGTGGTCTCGCTGCACGCCGCCTCCTCCTCCGGCAAGGCGTTGCGGGAGGAGCCGGTGATCGAGGGTCGCGCCCGCCTGATCACCGACGGCGCCGAGTACGAGGCCGTCCGGGCCGCCACGCAGGCCAAGTACGGCGTCGCCATGAAGGTGGCCGAGGTCGCCGATTGGGCCTGGGAACTGGGCGGCAAGGGAACGCCGGACGGCGTGGTCATCGTCAGCATCGTCGGCTGAGCGTGGAGCTGGACACCGCCCGGTGGCTGGTCTCCCCGGAGGCGGCTGCTGCTCTGGCGGCGGCGGACGCCCAGGCCGAGCCCGGCTCTTTGGGGGCCGCGACCGCACTGCGTGCCCTGGTCGCGCCCGACCGGGCCGCCGCCGCGCTCACCCAGGCGTCCCTGCGGCGGCGCGGGCGCGTCAAGTTCGGTGATCGTGCCGCCACCATGTTCTTCACCCCCGACGGCCTCGAGCAGGCCACGAGGGCGGCGGTGGCCGCGCGGCGTGCGGCCTGGTTCGCCGCGGCCGGGGTGCCGAGTGTCATCGATCTGGGGTGCGGCCTGGGGGCCGACGCCTCGGCGCTGCAGCACGCGGGTGTCGGGGTCCAAGCGGTGGAGCGTGATCCCGTGACGGCGGTGCTCGCGCAGGCCAACCTGGGCGTCGAGGTGTGCGTGGGCGACGCGCAGGAGGCCTGGCCGCGGCTGGCCGCTGAGCATCCCGAGGCGGGCGTGTTCGTCGACCCGGCGCGGCGCACCGGCGCGGGGCGCACCTGGCGCATCGAGGACCTGAGCCCGCCCTGGGAGTTCGCTGTGGCCGTGCTGACCTGCGGCCGCCCCGCTGCCCTCAAGCTGGGGCCCGGGGTGCCGCACCGCGTGATCCCCAGGGACGTGGAGGCGGCCTGGGTCTCGGACGCGCGCACGGTCGTGGAGTGCTCCCTGTTCGCGGGGCCCACCGCGGTCCCCGGGCGGCGCACCGCGGTCGTGGACGGCGTTCCGCTCCACGGCGACGGCGCGGTGGCCGCGGACGTCGGACCGATCGGGGCCTATCTGTACGAGCCCGACGGGGCCGTGGTGCGGGCGGGGCTGGTCGATGACTTGGCGGCGCGGATCGGTGCTCGGCGGCTGGATCCGCAGGCGGCCTACCTCACCGCGGAGGCGTGCGTCCCGACCCCGTTCGCCGATCTGTTCGCCGTCACTGAGGTGCTGCCGTTCGACGAGCGGGTCCTGCGCGGCTGGGTGCGCGAGCACCGCATCGGTATTCTCGAGATCAAGAAACGCGGGCTCGAGGTCGATCCGGCCGTGCTCCGGAAGCGTCTCAAACCATCGGGGCGCGCCGCAGCGACGCTGGTGCTGACCCCGACCCCGGACGGTGCCCGGGTCGTCGTCTGCACGCGGATGACGGATTTTCGGCGTCCCCCGTTAGGGTGACATCACGGGGCATCGCCGGTCCCGTAGCACCCTCGAGGGAAGGCACCCCTTTTTCATGACCGCATTTCGTACACCCCCCCACCGGCGCCCACCACGACGTCGGGCCGGAGGAGATCTTCTTCTCCACGACGGATGCCCGGGGTGTCATCCTGCAATCCAACGACGTCTTCGTCCGGCTGTCTCGCTATCCGCGCGAGCGCCTCATCGGCGCCCCGCACAACATCATTCGGCACCCCGCGATGCCTGCCGGGGCCTTCCTGCTGATGTGGGACACCCTCACCGCGGGGAGACCGTTCTGCGCCTACGTCGACAATCTGGCCGCGGACGGCAGCTGTTACACGGTGTTCGCGACGATCACCCCGTTGGGGGATCGTTACCTGTCGGTCCGGTTCCGCCCGTTGCGCACCGACCTGCTGGGCGCGGCACGCAGCCTGTACGCCGCCGTTCGCCCCGGGGAATTGGAGCAGCGTGCGCTGGGCCTGAGCGCGCACGCCGCGGCCGAGCACGGTCTTGGGCAGTTGGCCTCGCTGCTGGCCGGGGCGGGGTTTCCCAGCTACGAAGAGTTCATCTGGACGGCGCTGCCCGCCGAGGTGATGGCGCGTGCGAACGCCGGGGTGGGGTACCCCGATCGCACCGACAGCGCGAGCGAGTGGTGGCCCCTGCTGGCGGCCGGGGCGCGAGTGCACCGGGCGTTGACCTCGTGGGTGGGCCAACTCGACACCTTGCAGGAACTCGCCGATGCCCTGGTCGCCGGGGGGCAGCGCGTGCGCGCGGGAATCACCGCCTCCGAGCAGGCGGCCGGTGATCTGACCGCGGCCGCGTCGGCCACCTCCGGGTTCTCCCCGGTGATGGCGTCGCTGACGTTGTGGGTGGCGATGACCGCCGAGATGGACGAGATGCTGCGCGCCCTGGCCGATCGGCTGGCCGAGTTGCGCACGGGTGTCGCCCGCACCCGCTTCGGCATCGCCTTGGGGTCGCTGGAGTCGGAGACGGTCGGGCGATTCGTCAGTGAGTTGATGGACGGTGGCCCGGGAGCACGGGACGCTCAGCCAGCGATCCGCGATCTCGTCGTGGCCCTGCGCAAGGGGGTGACCCAGGCGTCGGCGGAGACGGCGGCGAACGCCGCCCTGGCCGCCAGCGTCGCGGACGAGGTGCAGGCCCTCGCGGAGTTGCTGGGCGTGCCCACGACGCTGCTGGCCGGGTTCGAGGCCATGGCGGGGGAGCGCAACGATCCCGCGCTGTCGGCCGTCCTGCCCCGGGTGCGCGAGGCCATCGCCCGAGGCCAGGCCGATGCCGACGCGTTGTCCGCGCTCGCGGGGCGCTGCCGGGCGTTCGTCGCCTTCGATGCGGCGCATGTCCACGCGGACCTGGATCGGATCGACGCGCTCACCGGCGGCATCTGGGACTGATCCGACGCTCCGGTTAGCACTCGGGTTGAACGAGTGCCAGCGCGTGGATACAGTCGTATCTGGCACTCGAACATCGAGTCTGCTAGCCCACGGCGGCACCGCGACGACGCCTGGGCGGCGCAATCGAAGAACCGTCAACGGGCCCTGTCACCGGGGCCCACACGCAGAAAGGGCACCATCGTGGCCGTCACGATCAAGCCGCTCGAAGACCGCATCCTGATCCAGCCTCTGGAGGCCGAGACCACCACCGCTTCGGGTCTGTACATCCCCGACACCGCCAAGGAAAAGCCGCAGGAGGGCAAGGTCGTCGCCGGCGGCCCGGGCCGCGTCGACGACTCCGGCATGCGCATCCCGCTCGATGTCGCCGAGGGCGTCGTTGTCATCTTCTCCAAGTACGGCGGCACCGAGGTCAAGTACGACGGTGCCGAGTACATGCTGTTGAACGCGCGCGACATCCTCGCCGTCGTCACCAAGTGACCACCGCGAACCATCGATAGGAACATTCATGGGTAAGGCTTTGAAGTTCGACGAGGAGGCACGGCGCGCGCTTGAGCGTGGCGTCGACGCCCTCGCCAACACCGTGAAGGTGACGCTCGGCCCCAAGGGTCGCTACGTCGTGCTCGACAAGAAGTGGGGTGCCCCGACCATCACCAACGACGGCGTGACCGTCGCCAAGGAGGTCGAGCTCGCCGATCCGTTCGAGAACCTGGGCGCTCAGCTCGCCAAGGAGGTCGCCACCAAGACCAACGACGTCGCCGGTGACGGCACCACGACCGCGACGGTCCTGGCGCAGGCGCTCGTGCACGAGGGGCTGCGCTCGGTGGCTGCCGGCGCGAACCCGATCGAGCTCAAGCGCGGCATCGAGAAGGGTGTCGTCGCCATCGACGCCGCCCTGGCCGAGGTCGCCAAGCCGGTCGAGACGACGGCCGATATGGCCAGCGTCGCCACCATCTCCAGCCGGGACGCCGAGATCGGCGAGCTGATCGCCAACGCGTTCGACAAGGTGGGCAAGGACGGCGTCATCACCGTCGACGAGTCCAACACCTTCGGCACCGAGCTCGAGTTCACCGAGGGCATGCAGTTCGACAAGGGCTACCTGTCGCCGTACTTCGTGACCGATCCGGAGCGCATGGAGGCCGTCCTGGACGACCCCTACATCCTGGTCAACTCGGGCAAGATCAGCTCGATGAACGATCTCCTGCCGCTGCTGGAGAAGGTCATCGGCGCCAACGGCACCCTGATCATCATCGCCGAAGACGTCGACGGCGAGGCGCTGTCGACTCTCGTGGTGAACAAGATCCGCGGCACCTTCAACTCGGTTGCCGTCAAGGCCCCCGCGTTCGGCGATCGCCGTAAGGCCATGCTGGAGGACATCGCGATCCTGACCGGCGCTCAGGTCGTCTCCCCCGAGGTCGGGCTCAAGCTCGATCAGGTCGGCCTCGACGTGCTGGGCCGCGCCCGCCAGGTCGTCGTCACCAAGGACAACACGACCATCGTCGATGGCGCCGGCCAGGCGGCCGACGTCAAGGGTCGCGTCGAGCAGTTGCGTGGCGAGATCGAGCGGACCGATTCCGACTGGGATCGCGAGAAGCTGTCCGAGCGGGTCGCGAAGCTGGCCGGTGGCGTCTGCGTGATCAAGGTCGGTGCCGCGACCGAGGTCGAGATGAAGGAGAAGAAGCACCGCATCGAGGACGCCGTGTCCGCGACGCGTGCGGCCATCGAGGAGGGCATCGTCGCCGGTGGCGGCTCCGCCCTCGTGCATGCTGCCTCCGCCATCGAGTCGGGTCTGGGTGACACCGCCGACGAGAAGACGGGGTCGCTCATCGTGAAGAAGGCCGTCGTCGAGCCGCTGCGGTGGATCGCCGAGAACGGTGGCGAGCCGGGCTACGTCGTGGTCTCCAAGGTTCAGGAGCTGCCGGCCGGGCACGGTTTCAACGGTGCCACCGGTGAGTATGAGGATCTCATCAAGGCCGGAGTCATCGATCCGGTGAAGGTGACCCGTTCGGCGCTGTCGAACGCGGCCTCCATCGCGGCTTTGCTGCTCACGACCGAGACGGTCGTGGTGGACAAGCCCGAGGATGAGGACGACGACCAGCACTGATCCTCGTTCGGGCCCACGGGCTCGTCGTTCGTCAGCTCAGGCCCCCGCGCGATGCGCGGGGGCCTGAGTCGTGCGAGGGAACGTCATCGCGCTATACCCCCTGGGGTATACTGATGGGACGTCTACCGAGAAGAGAGCACGCGATGGCCACCATCGAACTGACCGAGGACAACCTCGCCGCCACCATCGAGGGCAACGAGACCGTCTTCGTCGACTTCTGGGCCGCCTGGTGCGGCCCCTGCCGCATGTTTGCCCCCATCTTCGAGGCGGCCGCCCAGGAGCACCCCGACGTGGTGTTCGCCAAACTGGACACGGAGGCTCAGCCGCAGATCGCCGGCGCGCTGGAGATCCAGGCGATCCCGACCCTCATGGCCTTCCGCGGGGGCGTTCTGGTCTATCGCGAGGCGGGCGCGATGAACGCGTCCGGCTTCGGTCAACTGGTCGAGGCCGTGCGGGCGCTCGACGTGACAGACGTCCGGCGTCAGGCGGCCCTCGCCGCGGACTCGGGTGCGGACGCCCCCGGGGCTTCGTGATGTCGTCGGGGATCGGGGGAGAGGCCTGGCGGGCCGTGATCGCTTGGCCGGTGCGGCGCCGGCTCGTCGCGGCCGCCTGGGCGCTCGGCACGATCCTGCTCATCGGCGTTCCCACCGCGATGATCCCCACCCCGTACTTCGGCCGGGAGATCGCCACCACCTGGTGGGCCTGGCCGGTGCTCGTCGCCACCGCCATGGCCGGAGGGCTGCTCGGGGCGACCTACATCCGGTCCGACGAACAGGACCGGACCTCGTCCTCAGGAGTCGCCGGGGGAGTGCTCGCCTACGTCGCGGTCGGCTGTCCGGTGTGCAACAAGCTGGCGCTGTTGGCGCTGGGCTACGCGGGAGCCCTGCAGTGGTTCGCACCGGTCCAGCCCTGGCTCGGAGTGCTCGGGCTGGGGCTCCTGGTGTTCGGCCTGGATCGGCGGCTGCGCGGCGAGATCGCCTGCCCGACCCGACCGGCTCCCGTGCCTGCGGCCGTCCGCGCGGAGGCCTGAGCCCGCCCCGTCTGGTCGCGCGCCACCCGGATCGCCGCGAGACCCCTGGGTGGCGACCGGTACGCTGGGGCACCGTCTGGATCGGCGGGAGGAGTCCTAGGTGGCAGACGGAGCGCACCGGCGTCCTGGTGTTCGGTGGGGCATCGCGGCAGCGGTCGGGTTCCTGGCGAGCCTGCTGATCGCATGGGGGTCGGCACACCCCGAGTTCTCCTTCAACCGGTATGGCTGGCTGGAACCGATCATGGACGATCTGGGTCGACTCCTGCCCGTGCCGTGGGATCGCTGGGCGATCGTGGTCGGCGTCGCCACCTTGTGCGTGCTGTGGTGGCAACTGCGGCTGCGTCCCGGGATCGCTCCGATCGCCCGCCCCGGCTGGTTGTTGTTCGTCTGGGTACTGCCCCTGCTGGTGTGCCCGCCCGTGCTGTCCGGCGACGCCGTGCTGTACGCCGATTCGGGCTGGATCGAGAACCATGGCGGTTCGGTCTACCGGCACGGGCTCGGGTCGGCGTTCGGCCCGTTCGGCGAGTCTGTCCATTCGCTCTGGCGTGGACACGGCGTCGCGTATCCGGCTCTCAGCCTCGTGGTGAATCAGGTCGTGGTCGCCGCCACCGGCAACCACGCCTACTGGTCGATCGTCGCCCTCCGGATCCCCGCCCTCCTCGGTGTCGCCCTGATCGCGGCCTGCGGGCCGCGGATCGCCCGCTTCCTCACGCCGAACGACCCGGAGGCGGCGGGGCGGGCCTGGTGGTGGGGGGTGCTGAATCCGCTGGTGGCCGTCCACTTCATCGGGGGGGCGCACAACGACGCCTTGATGGCCGGCGTGTCCGTACTGGCCATCTACGCCACCGTCGTCGGGATCCAGGCCGGAGACACGCGGCGGGGACGCCTGCTGGTGTGGCTGGCCGGGCCCGTCCTCGTCGGCGTCGCGATGGCGCTGAAGCAGCAGGGCGGGTTGACCGTCTTGGCGGTCGCAGGCCTCCCCATCCTGGCCGCGCTGCGTGCCACCCCGCTGCCCGCCCGGCTGTTGCCCTACGGTCGGCGCACGGCCGCGGTCACGGCGATCGCCGTCACCACCTTCGTCGCCCTCAGCCTCGTCACGGGCAAGGGATTCGGCTGGACCGCCTGGCTGTCGTTGATGGGATCGGCCGGGACACCCGCTCCCTTCGCGCTGCTGTCGGCGTGGGGCGGGGATGCCGTCGCGGCACTGGGGGCCGACCCCGCCGGATTCCGGGCGGTCGTCGGGGTGGCGTCGAACTTCGTGTTGCTGGCGGTGCTCGCCTGGGTGGTGGTCCGGTTCAGCGACCGACCCGTGGCCGCGGTCGGGTGGGGGTCGCTCGCCGTGGCCATCCTCGGCCAGTCGATGCACCCGTGGTACTTCCCGTGGAGCCTGGCCCTGCTGGGGCTGGTGCCGCTCACCACCCGGCAGCGAGGTTGGGTGGCCGGTTTTGTGATGGCCTTCGTCACCTGGAACGCCGTTCAGACCGTTTTGTGGCACGGAGGGTGACGAGCCGGTCTACACTCGCCCGCATGCGTGTCGCCGTCACCGAAGGGCCCCCTCACCTGGTCGGCGGGCTCGCCGAGGCCCTGCTGGAGCGCGGCGACGAGGTGGTGTTGCTGGAACGCGTGCCGCACGCGGCTCCCCCTGGCGTCGAGCGGCGGCATTGGGATCCGCTGGCTGGTTTGATCGACGGCCCAGGATTGAGCGATGTGGACGCCGCCATCAACATGTTCGGTAGTCCGATGACTGGACGCTGGTCGCCCGCGGTCAAGGAGGAACTGCGCGGCAGTCGCGCCACCGGGACGCTCAGCGTCGTCAGCATGCTGGATCCGGACGGCCGATGTCAGCGACTGTTGACGCTGTCCTCCACGAGGTTCTACGCCGACGCGGGGGCTGAGCCTCGCACGGGGGACTCCCCGCGAGGGTCGGGCTTCCTGGCTCAGGCCATCGGGATGTGGGAGGCGGCGGCCCGCCACAGCCCCGTCCCCACCGCCCTTCTGCGTACCCCCGCCATCCTCGCCCGAGGGCAGGGTTACCTGGCCCGCCGCGAGCACGGGCTGCGGGGGCGGGTCGGTACCGGACGCCAATACGTTCCCTGGATCCACCTGACGGACTGGGTGAACGCGGTCGTGCTGCTGCTGGGTGACCGCACCGAAGGACCGCTCAACATCGTCGCCCCCGCCGACACCACCGAGGCCGAGTTCGTGGCGACCTGGGCGCGCGTCCAGCGGCGCCGGGTGCCGCTGCCCGTGCCCGACTGGGTGATGCGGGCCAGGTTCGGCGCCGATGCGGCCCAGGAGTTGTGGTGGGCGAGCGCCCGCGCCGTCCCGCAGCACCTCCTCGACGTCGGGTTCGCCTATCGCTACCCCGATCTGGAATCGGCTCTCGCGCAGGCGGCCGGGCCTGCGTCCGCCCAGGGCTGATCGGGCCGGCGTCCCGCTGCAGACGCGTAGACTGCGGCGTGAACCAGCGTCGAGCGGAAAGTGGGTTGGCATGGCTTTGGACGATCTGACGGCGGCAGGGGTCCCGGCCCCGTTCGCGCCGCTCGGGCTCACGTTCGACGATGTCCTGCTGCAACCCAACGAGAGTGACGTCATCCCCGCCGACGTCGACCCGACCACGCAGGTCAGCCGGCGGATCACCTTGCGGATCCCCCTGATGAGCTCGGCGATGGACACCGTCACCGAGTCCCGCATGGCCATCGCCATGGCGCGTCAGGGCGGGCTGGGAATCCTGCACCGCAATATGACCGCCGAGGAGCAGGCCGCCCAGGTCGACCGGGTGAAGCGCTCGGAGGCGGGCATGGTCGATCAGCCCATCACCACCACCGTGGACGCGACCATCGGTCAGGTCGACGAAATGTGTGGCACGTATCGGGTCTCCGGTCTCCCGGTCGTGGACGATCAGGGCCACCTGGTCGGCATCATCACGAACCGCGACATGCGCTTCGAGGACGATGCGAACCGCCCAGTGGGCGAGGTCATGACCCGCATGCCGCTGGTCACCGGGCACCCGGGCATCTCGTCCGAGGACGCGTTGAAGCTGCTGGGGCAGTACAAGATCGAGAAGCTGCCGCTGGTTGACGACGACGGAATCCTGCGCGGCATGATCACGCTCAAGGACTACGTGAAGTCCGACAAGTACCCGCTGGCCACCAAGGATCCGCAAGGCCGCCTCCGCGTCGGGGCGGCCATTGGCACCTTCGGGGACGCCTGGGAGCGGGCCATGCTGCTCGTGGAGGCGGGCGTGGATGCGCTGGTCACCGACACCGCGCATGGCCACAGCCGCTCCGAGATGGATCTGATCCGCCGGTTGAAGGCCGAGCCGCTGGCCGCCCACGTGGATGTGATCGGCGGCAACGTCGCCACCTACGAAGGCGCCAAGGCCATCGTCGAGGCGGGCGGTGACGCCGTGAAGGTCGGCATCGGACCCGGCTCCATCTGTACCACCCGCGTCGTCGCAGGCGTCGGCGTCCCGCAGGTCACGGCGATCTACGACGCCGCCCGCGCCGCCAAGCCCGCCGGAGTGCCGGTGATCGGCGACGGCGGGCTGCAGTACTCCGGCGACATCGCCAAGGCCCTGGTGGCCGGGGCCAACGCCGTCATGCTGGGCTCGTTGCTGGCCGGTTGCGAGGAGAGCCCCGGCGAGCTGGTGTTCATCAACGGCAAGCAGTTCAAGAGCTACCGGGGGATGGGCAGCCTGGGCGCCATGAAGGCGCGTGGCAAGGCCGGCAGCTTCGCCTCCGACCGCTACTTCCAGGCCTCGGCGACCACCGATGACAAGTTCATCCCCGAGGGCATCGAGGGGCAGGTCGCCTACCGGGGGCCGCTGGCCGCGGTGGCCTATCAGCTCATCGGTGGGCTGCGGCAGTCGATGTTCTACTCCGGCGCCCGCACGGTGCCCGAGCTGCAGGAACGCGGCCGGTTCGTCCGCATCACCTCCGCCGGTCTGCGCGAGTCCCACCCGCACGACATTCAGATGACCGTCGAAGCCCCCAACTATTCAGCTAAGTGAGCGACATGATCGAGATCGGACGCGCCAAGCGCGCCACCCAGGTGTACGGCTTCGACGACATTGCCATCGTCCCCACGCGACGCACCCGCACCCCCGAAGACGTGAAGCTCACGTGGACGATCGACGCCCTCACCTTCGACTTCCCGATCGTGGCCGCGCCGATGGACTCGGTGATGTCGCCGGCGACCGCCATCGCATTCGGCAAGCTGGGTGGGCTGGGGGTGCTCAACCTGGAGGGGCTGTGGACGCGCTACGTCGACCCGCAGCCGCTGCTGGACGAGCTCGCCGAGATCAGTGACGCTGTCGCAGCGACCCGGCGGATGCAGGAGATGTACTCCGCCCCGGTCCAACCGGAGCTCATTCGGGCGCGGATGCAGGAGATTCGGGACGCGGGGGTTCCGGTCGCCGGGGCGCTCAGCCCGCAGCGGGCCCAGGAGTTCGCCTCCGTGGTCGAGTCCTCCGGCGTCGACTTCTTCGTGATCCGCGGTACCACCGTCTCCGCCGAGCACGTGTCGGCCTCCGATGAACCCCTCAACCTGAAGGAGTTCATCCGCAAGCTCGACGTCCCCGTCATCGTGGGTGGCTGCGCCACCTACCAGGCTGCCCTGCACCTGATGCGGACCGGCGCTGCTGGCGTCCTGGTCGGCTTCGGCGGCGCCGCCACCGGCCGTACCCGGCACGTCCTGGGCGTTGAGGTTCCGATGGCCTCGGCCATCGCCGACGTCGCCGCCGCGCGCCGCGACTACATGGACGAGTCCGGCGGTCGCTACGTCCACGTCATCGCGGACGGCGCGCTGGGGCGCTCCGGTGATCTGGCCAAGGCGATCGCCTGCGGCGCGGACGCCTGCATGGTCTCCACCCCGCTCGCGCGTGCCACCGAGGCCCCCGGCAAGGGCTGGCATTGGGGTCCTGAGGCCTGGCACCCGCGCCTGCCGCGCGGCGAGCGCGTGCGGGTGGGCCGGGTCGGCAGCCTCGCCGCCATCGTCGAGGGTCCCTCGCATGTGCCCGACGGCACCATGAACCTCGTGGGCGCGCTCCGCAAGGCGATGAGCACCACCGGCTACACCGAGGTCAAGGAGTTCCAGCGCGTCGAGATCGTCGTCCACGCCTGACCATGAGGCGCGGGCTCGCGCTCGTGGTGGCCGTCACCCTGCTGGTGACGACCGGCGGGCTGGTGTGGTGGTTCGCTTACCTTCCCGGTGCCCGCGCCCGTGAGCGGGCGGACTCGGTCGCGGCCGGACTCGCCTCCGGAACCCTGCAGGACGCCTGGTTCACCGCCCCCGGCGCCGCCGCGGAGCTGACCCGCATCTACAGCGGCATGGGAGCCCTGCGTCCTCAGGTGACGGTCGGGGAACTCACGTCGCAGGCCGATGGCGCGCTCGGAGCCGACCTGACCTGGCGCTGGGAGATCCACGCGGGCAAGGACCCGTGGGAGTACACCACCTTGCTGCGGCTGCACCGTGCCGACGGCCCGGACTGGGCAGCGGAGTTCACGCCCGCGCTCGTCGCGCCCGGGCTGGAGGCGACGGATCGGCTGCGGGCCACGCGGCTCTCCGCGGTGCGCGGCGCCATCCTCGGGGAGGGCGGGGAGATCCTGGCGGGCAACACGTCCGCCTATCGGGTGGGGATCGACAAGACGCTCACCACCCCGGAGTCGGCCCTGGCGAGCGCGCGGACGCTGGCCGACCTGATGGGGATCGACGCCGACCGCTATGTGGCCCGCGTGGAGGGCGCCGGCTCGAAGGCCTTCGTCGAGGCGCGCGTCCTGCGCCGCGGTGACCCGGCCGAGTCGGAGCTGGCGCTCCGCGCCGTCGACTTCGCCGGAGTGCGCGCGATCGTCACGACGTTCCCGCTGGGGCGCACCTCCAGTTTCGCCCGGCCCTTGCTGGGGGTGGTGGGGGAGGCCACCGCGGAGCAGGTGGACGCGTCGGCGGGCACGATCCGAGCCGGGGATCTGGCAGGGCGAGGTGGCCTGCAGGAGGCCCGCAACCATGTGCTCGCTGGTCTGTCCGGGTTTGTCATCGATCGCGTCGACGCCGACAACCGCGCCACGGAACTGTTCTCGGTCGAGCCGCTGAACGGAACCGATGTCGTCACCACCGTGGACGCCGACCTGCAGCAGGCCGCCGAGTCGATCCTGGCGGGCGTCGGTCCCGCCAGCGCGCTGGTCGCCATCCGGCCCTCCGACGGAGCCATCCTGACCGCTGCGGTCGGGCCCGGGTCGCAGGGCTTCTCCACCTCCACCCTCGGGCAGTACGCCCCCGGGTCCACCTTCAAGGTGGTGACCTCGCTGGCCATGCTGCGCGGTGGCGCCACCGCCGATTCCCTGGTGCACTGCACCGACGGCGCGGTCGTCGACGGGTACCGATTCGACAACTGGCAGGGCTATCCCCGCACCGCCCTGGGGGACGTGCCGCTCCACACCGCCTTCGCGTACTCGTGCAACAGCGCTTTCCTCAACGCCCGGGACACGGTCAGCCAGGCCGACCTCGTCACGGCGGCGGGCAGCCTGGGACTCACGGCTCGCGCCCAGATCGTGCTGCCCGGCTTCCTCGGCTCCGTGCCCGAGGATGCGTCCGGCACCGCCCACGCCGCCTCCATGATCGGGCAGGGGCAGGTGCTGGCCAGCCCGCTGGGCATGGCGACTGTCGCGGCCAGCGTGGCCGCAGGCCACACCGTCACCCCCGTGCTGGTTCCCGAGCCGGGGCAGCAGCCCGGGACCCCGGCCGTCCCGCTCGCCACCCACGAGGCCGACGCGCTCCGTTCGCTGATGCGCGCGGTGGTCACCGAGGGAGGTCACGCGGCACTCGCCACGGTGCCCGGGGACGCGGTCGGCGCCAAGACGGGCACGGCTAGCTACGGCTCCCCGGTCCGGTATCACGGCTGGATGATCGCCATCCAGGGCGACCTGGCCGTCGCGGCGTTCACCGAAGACGGTTCCAGCGGGACGACGAACGCCGAGCCGCTGGTGGTGGCGTTCCTGGAGGCAGCGAACGGCTAGTCGTCGGCGGCGGTCAGCCGGGCCACATCGGCGGCGAAGGCGTCCCGAGCCCGGCGTTCCTGTTCGGGGGAGTCCCACACGATCGCGTCGAGCGCGACGACCGACTGCTCGTGGACGCGCGCCACGGCGGCCGCGGAGATGAGCCCTGCCCGGCGCAGCAGCAATGCGGCACCCAGATAGGTGTCGAACGTCGCGATGCCTCGTTCGGCCCGTTCGGCGCGCACGGCAGCAGGGGTGTCCACCACGTCGTGGATCAGGACGGCGTCCACGAAGCCGGCGAAGCGCTCCCGGACGAGTTCCCCGACGGTCACGTCGCCCTGCCCGGAGTCGCCGATGAACACCAGCCGGTACTCGGGGAACAGTTGCCGGTAGTGGGCGATGTTGGCGATCTTGCGAGCCGCCATCAGGTCGTGGCTCGCGAGGGCGGCGAACGTGCCGGTGAGGACGCTGTGGGAGGCGATGCCCGCCCGTCGCAGGGTGGCACGGGTGTGGTTCTCGATGAGTCCGAACAGGTCGCCGGGGCGGGCGGTGACGAACGTCAGGTCGCCCAGCGAGTAGGCCGCATCCTCGGGGCCGCGGTCCAAGGCGTCGAGCACCGCCAGGACGCCCGGATACACGGTGCCGCGCGGGAACCGGCGGTCGTGCAGGGCCGCGGCGACCGTGTCGTCGATGTCGCACAAGACCTTTGCCTCGCCAGGGTGCACCCCGACCGACTCGGCGGCGATGTGGGCCAAGATGGTCGCGCGCACCTCCTCATCGGCGATGTCGGCGAAGACGAGCTCCTCCAGGTCGTGATGGTCGGGCCGGTTGTTGATGGCGTTCTTCACGGCGGTGAGTCGCTCGCCACCCACCGCCAGGAACACCGCCGCGATGGTCTCGGCGTCGGCCCCGTCGGTGTGCCCGGCTTGCAGCCCGTACACGACGTTGGCCAAAGCGGGCACCGACAGCGCCTCGAGCCGTTCCAGGATCAGGTTGCGCAAGGCGGTGCGGTGATCGGGGCCCAGCAGACGATCGTCCAGGCTGGCGAACAGTTCGGCGGCGTCGACGCTGGCCAGCGCGTGATCGAAGTCCGGGTCGGAGGCCTGGCGCAGCAGCGACAGCACGGCGGCTTCGTCGTCGCGGTCGGTGTGGCCCCGCAGCAGGGCGGTGAGCAGATCGAGGTTGAACGGCACGCGCGCCAGTCTAGGAACCGGCAGGTGCGCGCACGCGCAGCGCGGCATGCTGCACGCGAATGCGCAGGTCGGCGACGGGTCCGACGTCGTCGCCGTCGAGGTGGAGGGGGGCCGGATCGTCGGGGACGGCCCACAGGGTGCGCACCTTGGTGTAGCGAAGCGCCGTCGTGTCGAGCCGGTGCCCGGTCAGCCCGGCGAACGCGACCGGCCCCCACTGGGCGCGGGTGCGCAGCGGAAGCTCCATGACGTCGAGCAACCCGTCGTCGGGGACGGCGTCGGGGAACACCTCGATTCCGCCGGGGATCGTGCCCGCGTTGGCCACCAGCAGCGTCCAGGTCTGCACCCGGCGACCGGGGGCGTTGTCGAGGGAGACCCGCATCGCCAGGGGACGCGCGAACAGATGCCGGGCGCCGCTGGCCAGGTAGGACAGCCACCCCAGGTGCCGTTTGAGCCGTGGGCTGGTGGTGCCCACGGTCGCCGCGTCGTGGCCCAGGCCTGCCATCACCAGGAACGGGCGCTCCGCGGTGGGGGCCCCGACCGCACCCTCGGGGGTGACCTCCCGCCAGCTCGCCCAGCCGATGTCGACGGTCCGCGCGGGGGCGAACAACGCTCGGTCGACGGCCAGCAGGGGCTTGCGGGTCCGCAGCCGCAGGTTGTAGGCGAACAGGTTGGCGGTGCCGATCGGCAGGATCCCCAGCTCGACGCCGGTGCCGGCGACCGCGCGCGCCACCTCCCGGACGGTGCCGTCGCCGCCGGCGACCACCACCACCCGTGCCCCGGCGGCCACCGCGTCGCGGGCCTGCGGATAGCCGTCGGCGTCCACCGTGGTGGTGGCGACGATCGGGGCGGGCAGGCCCGCGTCCCGGCAAGCGGACTCGAGGACGCGACGCATCACGGCGTAGCCTCGGGCGGCGGGGTTCATCACCGCCCACAGCGTCCCGGACGCGGCCTCGCTCACGCGTCCCATTGTGCCCGGGTCGGGGACCGGTCCGCCGCTAGGGTGGGGGCATGACCCAGTTGCCCGCCGAACTCACGGAACTGCGCGCCAGCATCGACAACCTCGATCAGGCCCTGATCTGCCTGCTGGCCGAACGGTTCAAGGTCACCCAGCGCGTCGGGCACCTGAAGGCGGCCAAGGGCCTGCCCGCGGCCGACCCCGCGCGCGAACAGCAGCAGATCGCCCGCCTGCGGCGGCTGGCCGACGAGGCGGGCCTGGATCCCGAGTTCGCGCAGAAGCTGCTCGCATTCATCGTCACCGAGGTGGTCCGCCACCACGAGCAGATCGCTCGCGACACCCGCGGCTGACGCCGGCCGCGTCAGGCCTGCGCGAAGCGGGCGACGAAGTTCGCCAGGATCAAGGCGGGCTGGTCGCCCACGTCGGAGGACCGGGCCTGCGTCGACAGGGTCTCGAAGTCGGCCGGGTCGAAGTAGCCGGCGTCGGCGTAGATCGCCATGCGGGCCACGAGGCGCTCGGCGTCCAGTTCGGGATGGAACTGCGTCACGTACACGTTCTCGCCGACCCTGAATGCCTGCACGGGGCAGGCCGTGCCGCTGGCCAGCAGGACGGCCCCCGGTGGCAGTTCGGCGCACGCTTCCTTGTGCCCGGTGAACGCCCGGAAGCTGGGGGCCAGCCCTTCGAACAGCGGGTCGACGAGCCCGGCCTCGGTCAGGGTGACCGCCACGGCACCAGCTCCCTCGCCGTACTGGCGGTCGACGACGCCGCCCAGATGCGAGGTCACCACCCCGAGCCCGTAGCACAACCCCAGCAAGGGGACGCCGCCGGCGAGTGCCGCGTCCACGAGGCGGCCCAGGTCGGCTTCGACACGCACCTGGGTGTCGCTCTTGTCCTCATCGGAGGCGTTGAACTGCCCGCCGCCGATGATGACGCCCGCGAAGTCGTCGGGGTCGATCATGGGCAGCGGGGCCTGCTCCGCGCGCACCTGGATGAGGCTGCCGCCTGGCAGCCCGGTCAAGGTGAGCAGGGTCTGGAACTCCGCCTCGGCGGCACCGTCGTGGTCGCGCACCGACACGTGCAGGAACGGTTTCATAGATCCTCCTTCGTCTCGGCGCACACCGCATCCACGACCCCGAGTAGTCCCGAGTGTGCCGCCGCCCGCTGCCGGGTGGCGCTGTTGCCGTGCGCGCTCAGCGTGAGCGCGTGATCGAGGTCGTCTCGGCAGCCGAGCCGCTCGGCCAGCGGGGCGAGGCGGGCATGCCACGAGGCCACCAGCTCCCGCATCGGCACCGGTCCGTCCGCGGTGATGACCTCAGCCTCCATGCCGTAGCGGGCGGTGCGCCACTTGTTCTCATGCACGAACCAGGGCGCCAGCGGAGGCAGCGGTGTCCCGGTCTGCTCCCCGACGATGAGGTGTTCGGTGAGGCACTGCGTCCAGGCGGCGAGGCAGCCGATCTCGGTCAGCGTGGGGGACGTGTCGGTGACCCGCAGTTCGACGGTGCCGAACTTGGGGGCCGGGCGCACGTCCCAGCGGATCTCCGAGGGGCTGGAGACCATCCCGGCCGCGGAGACCTGCTCGTAGTACGACTCGAAGGCGGCCCAGTCGGGCACGTCCGGAGGGAGCCCGTTGGTGGGCAGTTGCTGGAACAGCATGGTGCGCTGGGAGTCGAAGCCCGTGTCCTCGCCCTCGAAGAAGGGACTGGACGCCGTCAGGGCGAGCAGCAGCGGGGACAACCGGGTCAGGCCGTGGACGAGGGGGAGGGTGAGGTCCCGGTCCGGTACCCCGACGTGCAGGTGGGTCCCGCAGATCAGCATGCGGCGTCCCCACCAGGCGTTGCGCTCGGCGACCGTGTCGTAACTGGGTCCGCGCTCCACCTCGACGTCGGCGGCGCGACTGAACGGATGGGTGCCCGCGGCGTACACGGCCAGCCCCTCGGCGTCGGCCGCGCCGGACAGCCGCTCCAGGTCACCGCGCAGTTCGGCGACGGCGGCCCCCACCGTGGCGTGGACGCCCGTGACGAGTTCCACCATGCAGGTGAGGTACTCCCCGCGGAGGGGACCGTCCTTGGTGGCGCCCAGCCGCGCCAGCGTGGCGGGAGCGCCGGGAGCCAGCGCCCGCGTCGAGGTGTCGACGAGGGCGACCTCCCACTCCACCCCGAGCGAGCCGCGGGCGGAGGGAGTGAAGTCCAGGGGGCTCATGATGGCCGACCTAGGCGACCGGATCCGACTGCGTGTTGGCCACGACCCCCGTGACCACCGAGTTCGGCGGGATGTCGTGGACGACCAGCGCGTTCGCGCCCACCTTCGAGCCCGCTCCGACGGTGATCGGACCGATGACCTTCGCTCCCGCCCCCAGCAGGACGCCGTCGCCGATGGTCGGATGGCGCTTGAACCGGCCACGACTGCGTCCGCCGAGGGTGACCTGGTGGTACATCAGCACATCGTCGCCGATCTCCGCCGTCTCGCCGATCACGATGCCCATGCCGTGGTCGATGAAGAACCGGCGGCCGATGACGGCGCCGGGGTGGATCTCCACCCCGGTGAGGAACCGGGCCACCTGAGAGAGCAGGCGGGCCAGCGGCCGAGCGGTCGGACGGCTGGTCCACAGCCAGTGCCCGACCCGGTGCGCCCAGATGGCGTGGACGCCGGGGTAGAGCAGGGCGATCTCGAGCTTGTTGACGGCCGCGGGATCCTCGCGCAGGGCCGTGTCGAGGTCTTCATCCGCGCGCTGCCACACGGCACGAAGAGACGGGGTGGCCATGCTGGTTCCTTTCGGGCGGTCAACGCTTGTGGGGAAACCTACCCGTCCGTCGGAAAACAGCCGTGTTCATCTCAGTCGTGTGGCGCGCCGGAGCCGGGGCGGCGCAGCACCCACACGCTGACCGCCACCTCGGTGAGGACTCCGGCGACGTCGCCGTGATGACCGTGGAAGGCGTTGGGGCCCATCGCGATCAGGTCGGCGGCCAAGGGGGCGTCGGCGTCGAGCGGCGCCCGCACCCGATGGCGTGCCACGGCGTCGAACCGGCCATGGAGGCTGCGCAGCAGCCGGTCGGCCTTGCCCTCCTCGATGTCGAGCAGTCCCTCGCGGGCACGCAGGGAGGCCAGGTGCTCCTTGTCCGGGGTGACGATCAGCGCCAGCCCGGAGGGCCGCAGGATGCGGGCGAACTCGGCGATGTTGCGGGGAGCGAACACGCACGTGACGACGTCGAAGCGTCCCGAGCGGAGCGGGAGGGCCGCCCACGCGTCGGCGACGACGGCGGCGGCGCGGGGATGGACGCGGCCGGCGCGTTTGGCCGCGGGGACGGACACGTCGAGGCTGACGCCGCGCGCGGCCGGGTGGGTCTCCAGCAGGCGTGCCAGGTGGTGTCCGGTCCCGCCGCCGATGTCCGCGATCGTGACGCCGTCGTCGACGCGGCGGGCCAAGGCGTCGTCCACCGCATCGAAGGCGCCCGAGGCGAGGACCCGGGCGCGGGCAGCCACCATCGGCGGGGTGTCGGCGTTGCCGGGCTGCGGCCCCCCGAGCAGGTTGAGGTAGCCCTGGCGCGCGGCGTCGTACCGGTGCCCGGCCCTGCAGGACGCGCCGAGGTCGTCCAGGTCGAGCGGGTTCCCGCAGGACGGACACGACAGCAGCCCGGCTGCGGCGGCCAAGCTCACCGGAGGATCACAGCCCGCGCAGGCGCCCGCCGTCCACGGGCACGATGCAGCCGGTGACGTACGAGGCGGCCTGCGACAGCAGGAAGGCGGCGACCCGGCCGAACTCGGCCGGCTGCCCGACGCGACCCATCGGGGCGGCGAGCCCCATCGCGGCGACGGCTGCCTCCGCGTCGGGGGTCTGGGCGGCGAGCCAGTTGATCCGGTCGGTCTGGATGGTGCCCGGCATGAGGCCGAACACCCGCGACCCGGAGGCCCCGAACTCGTCGGCCAGCTCCCGGATCAGGAGCGCGAGACCGGGGCGCGTGACGTTGGAGGGGGCCATGTCGGCGAGGGGTTCCTTGGCGGAGGTCGAGAGCACGAAACCGAGCGTGACGGGGCCGGTGGCGGCCGAGACGACCTCGCGGGCGGTGCGGATCGCGGCGACGACGACGGAGTCGAAGGCCGCGGCGTAGGTGGCGTCGGGGGTGGTGAGGACGCCTCCCTTGGCGGGTCCTCCGACGCTGATCATCGCCCCATCGAGGCGATCCCACGTCTGGAGCGCGAGGGCGCAGGCCTCGGCGGCGGTGGAGAGCTCGTTCAGGTCCCGCGCCAGCCCGATCGCGGAGTCGGGGCCCAACGCTGCGACGGCAGCCTCCAGCTGCTCGGGGCGCCGGGCGACCAGGACCACCTTGGCGCCCTCCGCGACGAGCTGGTCGGCGGTGGCGCGTCCCAGGCCGCCCGAAGCGGCGGTGACGACGAAGACCTTTCCGGCGAGTCCGAGATCCATGGTGAAGCCTCCTAGGCGTTGTTGTTCGCGGCGGTGTCGGACGGTGGGGACTGCGGTGGGAGGCCGTCGGCCCGCGCCCGGGCGGCCTTCGCCTTGGCTTTCTTGCGGTCGCGCACATCGTTGCGGATGAGCACCACCAGGCCGAAGCCGGCGATCGCGGCGAACGAGAACCACTGCAACGCGTAGGACAGGTGCGGACCCTCGGTGAGCTCGGGGGGCGTCACGGGGATGAGTTCCTCGCTCTGGCCGGGCTCCACGGTGATCAGGCTGAGGTAGCCGTTGACCAGCGGACGGCCGAGCCACGGTGCGATCGCGTCGGAGTTGATGAGCCGCACCGTGTTCTCGGTGGGCGTCATGGCGTTCGTGCTGCCCTGCTCGTTGCGGCGCACGTACCCCACCAGGTGCACCTCCCCGGCGGGCGGGGCGGGGAACACCTTGGGGAAGTCCTGTGAGGCGGGCCGCACGACGAAGCCGCGATCCACCAAGACGACCTGGCCTCCGGTGGTGACCAGCGGGGTGACCAGCTCCCAGCCGGTCTCGTCGTTGTGGGAGCGGTAACGCGCCTGGAGCTGAGAATCAGCCAGGAAGGTGCCGCTCACCTCGACGCGCTGCCACTGATCCTGCTCGGTGATCACGTGGGAGAAGGCGTCCTCGAAGGAGACCACGGCCGCCTGCTCGTGGGTGACCACGTTGGCGTTGCGGTCACGGCGCTGTTCGAGCCGGTCCAACTGCCACTGTCCAAGACTCACGAACGTGAACCCGAGGGCCACGACGAACAGGCCCATCAACGCCCAGCGCAACCACACTCTCTTCACGCGGCATCGCCCTCCGCCACATCGCCGGGGACCACATCGCCCGTGGTCAATTCCGGCGGCCGCTCGGCCTCCGGCGGGCGGGCGACCGGGGCGGCGTGGTTGTCGGCGGCGTTGCCCAGCAGAACCGCGAGACCGGGCAGCAGCGCCGCCGCGAGGAACAAGATCAGGTTGTAGGGCGCCGGGCTGAGGACGGCGGCGAAGAAGGCCACCACCCGGAACCCCATCGTGATGAGGTAGCGGCGCATGCGCTGCTCGGTGGAGAGCGTCCTGCCGATGCGCGCGTCGGTGATCACCGACGGGCGATCCTCCGCCCCACGTCCAGCCATGATGTCAGCCTAACCCGGCCCGCGAACCGCGCACGATACGGTGTGCGGGTGAAGCAGCAACCACGCAGCATTCTGGTGACCGGCGGAGCCCGCGGCATCGGAGCGGCGATCGTCGAGGCGTTCTTGGAACAGGGGCACACGGTGGCCGCCGCGAGCACCAGCGGAGCGGCCCCCCAGGGAGCGCTCGGGATCGTGTGTGATGTCACCGACCCCGCCTCCGTGGACGCGGCGTTCGCCCAGGCCGAGGAGGCGCACGGCCCGGTCGAGGTGGTCGTCGCGAACGCGGGCATCACCAAGGACACGCTGCTGATGCGCATGACCGACGCCGATTTCGACGCCGTCGTCGACGTCAACCTCAAGGGCGCCTTCAACGTCGCCAAGCGGGCCTCGCGCGCCATGCTGCGCGCCCGCTGGGGGCGCATGATCTTCATCGGGTCCGTGGTCGGCCTGTACGGCTCTCCCGGTCAGGTGAACTACGCGGCGACCAAGTCCGGACTCGTCGGCATGGCCCGCTCCCTGACCCGGGAGCTGGGCGGGCGGCACATCACCGCCAACGTCGTCGCGCCCGGATTTATCGAGACTCGGATGACCGCCGAGCTCCCCGAGGCGACGGTCGCCGGCTACCAGGCTGCGATCCCCGCCGGTCGCCTGGGACAGCCCCAGGAAGTCGCGGCCGCGGTCACGTTCCTGGCCTCGGACGCCGCCGGCTACATCAGCGGGGCCGTGATCCCCGTCGATGGCGGCCTCGGCATGGGCCATTGAGCCCGATCAGTCACCACACGCCCACGCACCACAGGAAGAAGAGCGCAGCCATGGGAATCCTCGACGGGAAGACGATCCTCGTCACCGGTGTCACGATGACGTCCTCGATCGCCTACAAGGTGGCGGAGATCGCCCAGCAGGAGGGGGCCCGCGTCCTGGTCTCCAACTTCGGCCGGGCGCTGAACCTGACCAACCGCGTCGTGACGCGGCTCGACCCGGTCCCGACGGTGCTGGATCTGGACGTCACCTCCGAGGATCAGCTCGCTGGCTTGGCGGACGTGCTGCGGGCCGAGGGCGTCGAACGACTCGACGGCGTCGTCCACTCGATCGCCTTCGCCAACCCGGAGACGGCGCTCGGCGGCGCTTTCCTGGAGACTCCCTTCGGGGACGTGTCGGCGTCGGTGCACATCTCCGCGTACTCGCTGGTATCCCTGACGATGGCCTGCAAGCCGCTGTTCGGAGAGTCGGCCTCGGTGGTCGGGATGACGTTCGACGCGCGGGTCAGCTGGCCCGCCTACGACTGGATGGGCGTGTCGAAGGCGGCCCTGGAGTCCGCTTCGCGCTACCTGGCCCGCTACCTGGGTCCCGAGGGCGTGCGCTCCAACATCGTGGCGGCCGGGCCGGTCGACACCATCGCCAAGAAGGCCATCCCCGGATCGCACTCCTTCAACGACATCTGGGCGCAGCGCGCTCCGCTCGGGTGGGACGCCGCCGACGCCACCCCGACCGCGAAGGCCGTCGTGGCCCTGCTGTCGGACTGGTTCCCCGCCACCACCGGCGAGCTGATCCACGTCGACGGCGGGCTGCATTCAACGGGCGCGTGAACCTCCTGCAGGTGCTGTCGGGCCGGTAGGTTGAAGTCATGGCACCGGTTGTTGAACTCGCAGACGTCACCGTCGTCCGTGGCAAGGCCACGCTCCTGGATCGGGTGAACTGGGTCATCGACGAGGCGGACCGGTGGGTGATCATCGGCCCGAACGGGGCGGGTAAGACGACGCTGCTGCAAGTGGTCTCGGCCAACCTGCACCCGACCGCAGGCAGGGCCGCCATCCTCGACGAGGTGCTGGGTGCGGTGGACGTCTTCGAGTTGCGCCCGCGCATCGGCGTGACCTCTGCGGCACTGGCCGAACGCATCCCTCGCTCGGAGTCGGTCGGCAATGTGATCGTGTCGGCGGGCTACGCGGTAGTGGGCCGGTGGACCGAACGATACGACGTGACCGACTTCGAGCGGGCGGGGGCGCTGATGCGCCAGTTGAGCATCGAGCGTCTGGGCAAGCGGACGTTCGGCACCCTCAGCGAGGGCGAACGCAAACGCGTCCAGATCGCCCGCGCTTTGATGACCGATCCGGAACTGCTGCTGCTGGACGAACCGGCCGCGGGCCTGGATCTGGCCGGGCGGGAGTCGTTGGTGGCGACGCTGGGGGAGATCATCGCCGACCCGCACGCGCCCGCAACCGTGCTGGTGACGCACCACCTGGAGGAGATTCCCGCGGGCATGACGCACGCCCTGCTGCTCAAGCAGGGCCGCATCGTCGCCGCCGGACCCATCGCGGAGGTGCTCACCGACGACCTGCTCAGCGACGCTTTCGACCTGCCGCTGCAGATCACCCAGACCGACGGCCGCTGGTCGGCGCGCGCCCGCAGCGCCGCCCCCACGGGGAGCTGAGCCGCCATGTGGGAGTGGGTGCAGGCCAACTTCTGGACGCTGTGGCTCGTCGCCGCGGGCGGCCTGGCCGTCTCGGAGATGCTCACGTTGGACATGACGCTGCTCATGCTGGCGGGCGGGGCCCTGGCTGGGGCCGGCGTGGCCCTGTTCTTCCCGGCCCTGCTCTGGCTGCAGATCCTCGTCGCGGCCGTGGTGTCCGTGGCGTTGCTGGGTTTCCTGCGGCCTCAGGTGCTGAAGCGACTGCATCGGGGCCCCGGCTACCGCAGCACTTTCGAGCAGTTGCTGGGCAGCATCGGTCGAGCGACCGGCGAGATCACGGCCGCGGGCGGTGAGGTGAACGTCAATGGCGAGACCTGGTCGGCCCGCAGTTATGACGGCGATCCGATCCCCGCAGGGACCGAGGTCGACATCATCGAGGTGGACGAGCTGACCGTCGTGGTACAGCCGCGACACAAGCCCCTGAGCGGGGGCTGACCGAACCTGGGCCGGGGTGGCGGCGACTCGCTAGGGTGTGGGAAACACCCTAAAGAAGGAGTCGGGATGGAGTTCGTGATCCTCGCCATCGTCATCCTCGCCGTCGTCGGCGTCGCATTGGCACTGTCGGTCCGCGTCATTCAGCAACAACAGCTCGGCATCATTCAGCGGCTGGGGAAGTACCACAGCACGATCGACCCCGGTCTGCACCTGATCTTCCCGTTCATCGACCGGGTGGCCTACACCATGGACATGCGCGAGGCGGTCGTCCCGTTCCCGCCCCAGGGTGTCATCACCGAGGACAACCTGATGGTCGGCATCGACTCCGTCATCTACTACCAGATCGTCGACCCGGTTCGGGCGGCCTACGAGGCCCAGAACTACATCCAGGCCATCGAGCAGCTCACGCAGACGACGCTGCGCAACATCATCGGCGGCATGGACCTGGAGGAGACCCTCACCAGCCGTGAGGACATCAACCAAAAGCTCCGCACGGTCCTCGACGAGGCCACCGGCAAGTGGGGCATCAAGGTCAACCGAGTCGAATTGCGTTCGGTCGAGCCGCCCGCCACCATCCGCGACGCCATGGAGAAGGGCGCCCGTGCCGAGCGCGAGAAGCGAGCCCAGGTGCTGCTGGCCGAGGGCCAGCGGCAGTCGCAGATCCTCTCCGCGTCCGGTGACCGGGAGTCCAGCATCCTGCGCGCCCAGGGTGAGCGGGAGTCCGCCGTTCTCCGGGCGCAGGCCGATCGGCAGGCCTCGATGCTGCGTGCCGAGGGCGAGGCCCAGGCCATCACCACCGTGTTCAACGCGATCCACGCCGCCGAGCCGGATCAGGCTCTGCTGTCCTACCAGTACCTGCGGATGCTGCCCGAACTCGCCAAGGGGGATGCCAACAAGGTGTGGATCATCCCCAGCGAGCTCAACGACGCTCTGAAGGGACTCGGCGGCCCCGTCGGGGATGCCGTGAAGTCGTTCACGCAGGCGGACCCAAGCCGCTTCACCGCCCCCGAGCGGGTGGACGTGTTCGCGGAGATCGCCGACGCGAAGCGGGCCGAGGAGGCGCAGTCCCAGGCTCAGGTGCAGCAGGCGATCGAGGAGGCCAAGCGGATCGAGCACGGCGACGCGGGTGCTCCGGTCAACGCGCTGGCACCCGGTGCCGCCCCGGGCCCCGTCGAGCAACTCGTCGCCGGGACGGCGACGGCCGAGGGGCACCCGGGCTTCGCTGCCCCCGAGCCGGGGGTCACCGCCCCGCAGCGGGCCGTCGAACCCGAGAACTGAGCAGCCCGGGATCACGGCCCTCGGGGCCCGGCGCACGCGCATCGACGCCGGGGTCATCGTTTCGACGGTGACCCCGGCGTTGTCTTTGGCGTTACGCCCAGGCGTGGATCCTGGCCACCACGCCGTCGCAGAAGGCGTCGAACGCGGGATCCTCCTCGTGGGCCTCGGGGTGCTGGCGCAGCCACGCCCAGGATCGATCCAGCCCGTCGGAGAACCGGGTCGGTGTGGTGAAGCCAGGCACCAGCGTCCGGATCAGGCTGGTGTCGAAGATGACCGTGTTCGACTTGTCGCCGCTCAACGACGCTTCCAGGTCGGGACGCAGTGCCACCAGCATTGCGGTGGAGACGTGCGCCAGCCGCGGGGTGACCCCGAGCGTCTCGCCGAGCGTCGCGAAGGCCTGGTTCCAGGTCAGCGACTCGTCGGAGGTGATGTGGACGGTGCGCTGCCGTGCCCCGGGATTCCCCAGGAGTCCCAGCAGGCCGACCGCGAAGTCCTCGTTCCAGGTGAACGTCCACAGCGACTCGCCGTCCCCCTGGACGAGGACCGGTTCGCCGCGCAGCAGCCGGGACACCACCGCCCACGGCCGGCCGAAGTGCAGGTTCACGGGGATACCGCGCTCCCCGTAGGTGTGGCTGGGACGAACGATCGTCCAGGGCACGTCGTCACGCCCCCGCAGGACGGCTTCGCAGGCGATCTTGTCCCGGGCGTACGCCGAGAACGGGTTTCCCACGGGCGTGTCTTCCGTGATGACCGGGTCGGTGACCGGCTTGGCGTACACCGAGGCCGAGCTGATGAGCACGTACTGCCCGGTGCGTCCCGCCAGGACGCGCAGGTCGCGCTCCACCTGGTCGGGGGTGAAGGCAACGAACTGCACGACCGCATCGAAGGTGCGCGAGCCCAGCGCCGCCGACCAGGCCGCCTCGTCGCGGGCGTCGGCCACGAGGTGCTCCACCCCGGCGGGCACCGCTTCGCGGGTGCCGCGGTTCAGGACGGTCACCCGGTGACCGGCGGCGCAGGCGACGGCCACGACCGCCCGGCTGATGGTGCCGGTTCCCCCGGTGATCAGGATGCGCATGGCCCGATTGTGCCAGCCCCGCCTGGTCGTGGGCTGCGTCAGTCGGCGAGCTCGGCCAGCGCCGCGCGCATGGTGAGGGGCCGGAACCCGGCGGCGAGGGCGCGATCTCGTTGCGCCGGCTGGGCCTGGAGCAAGGCCCAGCCCCGATGCAGCAGGACGCGGGGGGATTTACGATGCTGAGCCAGGTCGCGCCGCAGCCGCAACCCCGCCACCAGCCAGCGATTGCGGTCGAGGTACAGCGGGCACACCGGCAGCCCCGCCTCGCGGATGAGCGGCAGCAGGTCGAGGGCGAAGATGCCCTCCGCGACGATGAGCTGGTGTGCCCCGACCTCCACCGTGTGTTCCCCCACGCGGCGTGACTGCGCGATCGAGTAGGTGGGCACGACGGCAGCGCCGTCCTGCAGCAGCCCGGTGAGGGCCGTCAGCGCGCCCGCGGCGTCCCAGGTCGCCGGGTCGTCCCAGTCGACGATGCCGTGCGCGCAAGGCAGCCCCGGAGCGTCGGCGTCGCGGTAGAAGTCGTCCAGCCGCAGGGGCAGTGCCCCCACCAGCCTGGCCAGCCGCGACTTGCCGCCGCCGGACGGCCCGGCGAGCAGGACGAGCCGGGTCACAAGCCCAAGGCGGCCGTCATGTCGGCCTTGAGCTGCGTCATCGTCGCGGACGCGTGCGCGCGCGCCGCCGCCAGGTCGGCCGAGCGTTCGGCCGGAAGGTTCACCTGCAGGTACACCTTCAGCTTGGGCTCGGTTCCCGAGGGGCGCGCCACCGCCCGCACCCCGGCGCCTTCGAACAGGACGCCGTCGGTAGGCGGCAACCCGTGCCAGCCGTCGTTCAGATCCGACGCCTCCACCGCGACCCCGGCGAGCGCCGCGGGCAACCGGTCCCGCAGCCGCGCCATCGCGTCGCCGATGAGGGACAGATCCGCCACCCGGAAGGACAACTGTGCGGTGACGTGGACGCCGAACCGACGCGCGATGTCGTCCAGCCGACCCGCGACCGTGCCGCCCTGGGCTTTGAGCTGGGCTGCCAAGGCCAGCAGCCGCGTCAGCGTCGAGATGCCGTCCTTGTCGGCCACGGCGTCGGGATCGGTGCAGTAGCCGATGGCCTCCTCGTAGCCCAGCGCCAGGCCAGGGACGCGGCCGATCCACTTGAAGCCGGTCAGCGTCATCGCGAACGGCTGTCCGCCCGCCGCCGCCATGGCCGAGAGCAGCGTCGAGGACACCACGGAGCACGCGTAGGTGCCCTGCGCGCCGCGCGCGAGCGCGTCATCGGCGAGCAGCCAGCCGAGTTCGTCGCCGCTGAGCATCCGCCAGGTGCCGTCGAACGGGGCCGCCAGCGCACACCGGTCGGCGTCGGGATCGTTCGCGATGGCGATGTCGGCGCCCACCTCAGCCGCCAGGGCGAGGGCCAGATCCATGGCGCCCGGCTCCTCGGGGTTCGGGAACGCGACCGTCGGGAAGGCCGGGTCGGGGAGCGCCTGGGCGTCCACCAGGGCGGGGGCGGGGAACCCGGTCGCCGCGAGGACGCGAGCGACGACGTCGGCTCCCACTCCGTGGAGAGGCGTGTACGCCCAGACGAGATCCCGGGGAGCGTCGAGGGTCACCAAGGAGGCGGCGCGGGCCACGTAGGCGTCCACCAGGTCGTCCCCGACGAGCGAGTAGGCGTCCGAGCGCGGGATGTCGGCCAGCGGCTCCGCCGCGACGGCGTCGATCTGCGCGGCGATCTCGGCGTCGGTGGGCGGCACGATCTGGGAGCGGCCCACGTACACCTTGTAGCCGTTGTCCTGCGGTGGGTTGTGTGAGGCCGTCACCATGACGCCGGCCGCACAGCCCAGGTGGCCCAGCGCGAACGCCACCAGCGGGGTGGGGACGTGACGATCGGTGAGCAGCGGCGTGAGGCCGTGCCCGGCGAGGATCTCGGCGGTGTCGCGGGCGAACACGTCGGAGTTGTAGCGGGCGTCGTAGCCCACGATCACCCGGGCGCCCGCGTGGCCGTTGGCCACGAGCCAGCGGGCCAGGCCCGCGGCGGCCTGGGAGACCACCACCCGGTTCATCCGGTTCGGGCCAGGACCCAGGGCGGCGCGCAGCCCGGCGGTGCCGAAGGCGAGGCGTCCTGCGAACGCGTCGACCACCTCGGCCACGGCCTCGGAGTCGCCCCGCTCCGCACGTTCGATGAGATGATCCAGCGCGGCGACGGTCGCCGGGTCGGGATCCTGGGCCTGCCAGGCGCGCAGGGTCGTCAGCCGGTCGTCGTTCAGCATCACAGCACCTCCAGGATTCCGGACAGCAGGGACCGCAGTCGGGGCACCGCGCGGGTTCCGGCCTCGATCACCTCGGCGTGGTTCAAGGTCTCCCCGCTGAGGCCCGCCGCAGGGTTGGTGACCAGCGAGATGCCCAGCACGTCCATGCCCGCCTCGCGGGCGGCGATGGTCTCCAGGGCCGTCGACATGCCGACCAGGGAGCCGCCCAGCACCCCGGCCATCCGCACCTCGGCGGGGGTCTCGTAGGCGGGGCCGTGGAACTGGACGTAGACGCCTTCGTCGAGACCGGGATCGACGCCGAGGGCGAGCGCACGCAGGTCGGGGGAGTAGGCCTGGGTGAGGTCCACGAAGCGGGGTCCGACCAGCGGGGTCGTGCCGGTGAGGTTGATGTGGTCGCTGATCAGCACCGGCGTCCCCGGACCCCACGCCGGGTTCAGGCCGCCGCAGCCGTTGGTGAGGACGAGCCGCCCGGCGCCTGCCGCCGCCGCCGTGCGGACCCCATGGACCACCGCGTGGGCGCCGCGGCCCTCGTACAGGTGGGTGCGACCGGTGAACAGTGCGACGACCCTGCCCGCCGGGGTGCGCAGCGCCCGGACGGTGCCGCCGTGGCCGGCGACCACCGGCGCAGCGAAGCCAGGCAGGTCCGCGAGCGAGACCTCGCCGAGGGTCTCGCCCAGCCCGGCGGCCGCGGTGGACCAGCCGGATCCCAACACGATGGCCGCGTCCAGCTTCTCGACCCCCAACCGCTGGGTCAGGGAGGAGGCGGCCTCCGCAGCGAGCGCGTAGGGATCAGGCTGTTCGGTCATCCCCGCAGCATAGTGGCGTGGGGGCACGGCTCGCTTCGCCCGGGTGCTGCCTCGCGTGGGAGAATCCGGCCCATGACGCACGTGGTGATCATCGGGGGTGGACCAGGCGGCTACGAGGCCGCGCTGGTGGGGCAGCAACTCGGGGGCGCAGTGACCCTGATCGAACGGCGGGGCATGGGCGGCGCGGCCGTCCTGACCGACGTGGTGCCCTCCAAGACGCTGATCGCGACCGCCGAGGTGATGTCCCAGATCGGCCGCGCGGACGACCTGGGGCTGTGCCCCAAGCAGCACAGCGGCCCGACCGTTCAGACGGTCGCCGACACCATCAAGGTCGACTTGGCGCGGGTGAACGCCCGCATCGTCGGTTTGGCCGAACAGCAGTCGGCCGACATCCGCGCGCGGCTGCTCGCCGAAGGCGTCCGCATCATCGAGGGGAGCGGACGCCTGGACGGACCCGAATCCGTGCTGGCCACCCACGCCGACGGCACCTCCGAACTCCTGCCCGCCGACATCACGCTGATCGCGACCGGCGCGCGGCCACGCGAACTGCCCGATGCGCCCTGCGACGGCGAACGCATCCTCAACTGGACGCAGATGTACAACCTCACTGAGCTTCCCCGGCGCCTGATCGTGGTCGGGTCGGGCGTCACGGGCGCCGAGTTCGCCAGCGCCTACAACGAGTTGGGCGTCGACGTCGTGCTCGTGTCCTCCCGCAACCAGGTGCTGCCGAGCGAGGACGAGGACGCCGGTCGCGTCCTGCAGGCCGTGTTCGAGGAGTCGGGCATGACGATCATGTCGCGGGCCAGGGCCGTCGCCGCCACGATCGTCGGGGACGGCGTCGTCGTTACGTTGGAGGACGGCCGGACCATCGAGGGCAGCCACGTCCTGATGGCGGTGGGCGCTGTGCCGAACACCGACGGGCTCGGGCTGGAGGAGGCGGGCATCGCGACCAAGCCGGGCGGCCAGATCATCGTGGATCGGGTCTCGCGGACGACGGCGCGGGACGTGTACGCGGCCGGTGATTGCACCGGGGTCTTCAACCTGGCCTCCGTGGCCGCCATGCAGGGCCGGATCGCCATGTGGCACGCGCTGGGGGACGCGGTGGAGCCCCTGGATCTCAAGTCCGTCTCGGCCAACGTCTTCACCGCCCCCGAGATCGCCACGGTCGGGGTCACCCAGGGCGAAGTGGACGCGGGCGTCGTGCGCGCCCGCGAAGTCGTCTTGCAACTCGGCTCCAACGCGCGAGCCAAGATGCAGGGCCTCACGGACGGCTTCATCAAGGTCTTCTGCCTGCCCACCACCGGCATCGTGATCGGCGGGGTGATCGTCGCCCCGCACGCCAGCGAGCTGATCCACACCTTGTCGCTCGCGGTGCGCGCCAAAATCACCGTCGACCAACTCGCTCAGGTGTTCACCGTGTATCCCTCACTGTCGGGCTCTGTGGGGGAGGCCGCGCGACGGTTGCACGGGACTGCTGGTGACGAAGCGCTCATCTACTGAGGGGTGGAGCCAACTCCCCCATGTGCGACTGGGGGATGATTCCGGGGGGTCGAACCACCGGAGGTGGCCGCTGATTGGCTACGGTAGGTTCCCGTGACCCAGAACATCCCATTGGCCATCGCGCTCGTCGTCATTGGATCGTTCTGCTTCGCCTTGTCCGCGCACTTCCAACACAACGCGGTCGACTCCCACCTGGAGGGGAATCGCGGCAAGAAGCGGATGCAGTTCGGCGCCTTGATGGAAACCGTCCGCAGCCCCCGCTGGTTGCTGGGCCTGGGGCTGCTGGGCACCTCCTTCCTGCTGCAGTGCACCGCTTTGCTGATGGCTCCCGTCTCCGTGGTGCAGCCGGTCGGCCTCCTCGCGTTCCCGTGGTCGATCCTGCTGGCGGCCCGGGTTGCCCGTACCGGCATCCCCAAGCGGGTGCAGGCCTCCGTGGCCGTCACCGTCGTCGCGACGCTGGCCTTCACCGTGATCACGGGACTGCACGCCAGCGAGCAGTCCGACCTGGTGCTCAAGCGCGTCATCTGGGGTGCCCTGGTGGTCTATGCGATCGCCATCTTGTTCGGGCTGCTCGGCTCGAAGGGCCCCGGCGCGTGGCGCAGCCTGTTCTGGTCTTCGGGCGGGGCCCTGTTCTATGGCCTGGAGGCGTCCTTGGTGAAGTCGCTCATCGAGTACTTCCGGACCCACCAGTGGCCCTATTCGCCGGCCATCATCGGCATCGTCGTCGCTCTCATCCTCGGGGCGCTGGCCGCAGGCTGGATGATTCAGCAGGGCTACGCGACCGGGCCCGCGGAACTCGTCGTGGGGTCGATGACCGTCACCAGCCCCGTCGTCGCGGTGGCGTTCGGCTTCCTGGTGCTCGGGGAGGCGTCCCGGATCACGGTGGGCCCGGCGATCGCCATGGTGGCCCTCGGCATCGTCGCGATCCTGGGAGTGGTGTCCCTCACCCGGTTCCATCCGACCTACCACGACGCGATCGAGCCGCAGCCAGAGTCGGTGGGCTGACCTTCCCGGTCGCCCCTGCAACGCGACAATGCCCGGACGGTGTCCTCACCGTCCGGGCGTTGTCGCGTTCGTTAGCTGAACTTGTAGATGCGCTGGGCGAGCCGGTAGAGGGCCAGCGAGGTGGCACGGCCTAGCGGGCCGGGGAGGTTCGCGGCGAGCACCAGCGGCTGGCGCAGCCCGAGGCGTCCCTTCAGGAGGGGATCGACGCGGTCGACGTGCTCCCACATCTCGCGGCGCATCCGCAGGCCGTTCTCGGTGCCCTCCAGCAGCGCGAACATCGATGAGGCCGCCATGATGAGGCCCAGGTACTGCTCCATGTACCCGGCCAGGTGCCGGTTCCCGGCGCCCTCGGGGAGCTTATGGGCCTCGATCATGATGTCGGTGACCCGCATCTGCTGATCGAGTCGGCTGATCTGGACGCTCTCGTTGACGGACTGATCCTCGCGGCCGATGAAGTAGCGGTACAGGTTCACCGGGAGGTAGTACAGCGTCGAGACGCTCGGAAGCGGCACGTAGACGAAGATGTTGTCGACGTAGAAGGTGTGCTCGGGCAGTTCGACGCCGGAGTCGCGCAGCACCTGGGTGCGGAAGATCGCCGAGTGCATGAGGATGTTCTGCCCGGGCGAGGGGATGCCCATCTCGTTCCAGGTGAAGATCCGGTTCTGCGGCATCATCCGGCGATAGCGGATGACCTTCTGCGTGCCCGTGTTGGTGTGCTCGTAGACGTAGTTGGCGATCACCAGGTCCACCGGGCTGCCCGAATGGATGAAGTGTCGTAGCTTCGACAACGTCAGGTTGAGCGCGACCGGGTCGAGCCAGTCGTCGGAGTCAACTCCCTTGAAGTAGACGCCGGACGCGGCGCGCAGACCCGCCATGACGGCGCCGCCGTGGCCCTTGTTCTCCTGATGGATGACCTTGATCACCCCGGGGTGGCGCTGCGCCCACTCGTCGGCCTTGGCAGCCGTGTCGTCCTTCGTCGAGCCATCGTTGACGATGATGATCTCGATGTCGCCCCGCCCGTGCAGGATCGAATCGATGCAGTGATCCATGTACTCGGCCGAGTTGTAGCAGGGGACGACGAAGGTGATCTCCTTCTGCTGACGGTAGGGATGGTCGTCGGTCACAAGGGTCCTCCGGTCGCGGCTGGCCGGCGGTCGCGCGGCGCAGCGTCCAGGCTACCGGGAGCCGAACACGTGCGCAGCCCGGCGCGCGCTCGGCTCACGGGGGATCAGTCGAACAGATCCCCGAAGCCGTCGAACATGTCGCCGATGCCGTCCCCGATACCCTCCAGGCCGTCGCCCAGGCCCTCGCCGAGCCCCGCCAGACCCTCGCCCAGGCCGCCCATCAGGTAGGGCAGGCTGCTGATCCCCTGGAAGACCAGGGCGCCGATCGCGATGTCGGCGATCAGCGAGTTCCCGCGCCAGTTGCTGTAGTAGCCCTGCGCCCAGGGCGCGTACGCCTCGCCACCTTGCCAGTAGGGGACACGCTGGGCGCCGACCTGCACCGTGCGGATCGACGGCTCAGCACCGGCCAGCACGCGCTCGGCGTCCGCGGCGCACGCGGGAACGCTGCGCGGCGATCCGCCCGGGGGCGCCCACTCGACGTTCTGGGTGCTGGGGCCGTGCGCCGGGTTGAAGAAGCACGGTGGGCGCTTCGCGGGCAGCGGCTCCCCGGCGACCCGCGCCTTCACGCACGCGATCCCGTAGCGGCCATCCTCCAGGATCTCGGTGACGTGCCGGATCTCGTCGGGACGCGTCACCGCGTCGAGGGAACTCTTGGCGTTCTCGTAGGCGTCCAGAGCCCGTTCGTAGTCCTGCCGCATCGCATCGTCGAGGGAGTGACCCGCCACGTCCGAATCCAGGTGCCGCAACTCCTCGCCGAACTTGGTCACGTCTTCCTCGGCCGCCTTCTTCGACGTGGCCAGCTGCGTCTCCAACTCCTGCTTCTGCTCGCGTTCGACCGCCCGATTGCGGGCGCCCAAGCGAAGGGCGCCATAGATCACCACGGCGACGACGAGCAGGAGAAGTACCAGTTCCATGTCCTCAAGTTTGCCAGCGGGCACCAAGGTCGACAGGGCTTCTCGCTGTGGATCGGCTGTGAGACGGTCTGCGTCGTCTCAGGCGTGCGTCAGTCCCAGCAGGACAACGGCCGTGACGACGGTCAGGACCGCCACCAGGGCGCTGGCGGCCATGTAGCGAGGCCAGCGCACCGCCACGTCCAGGCCGAGGAGCCGCTCATGCCACAGCAGGATCGCCAGGCTCGCCCACGGCGTCACGAGGGCGCCGGCGTTGACGCCGACCAGCAGCGCGGCCATGCGGGTCGGCTCGGTGGCCAGCGGTTCGAGCGCCAGGTAGGCGGGCAGATTGTCGATCCCGTTGGCCACCAGGGCTCCCACCCCGGCGACGCGCAGCAGGTCCGGGATGTCCTCGCCCTGCCCCACCAGGGGAGC
>RRZU011238330.1_pt1 | contig 47671 bp, 45 predicted proteins | sample 2165561 | NCBI WGS metagenome assembly RRZU01 (sample SAMN10456909, study PRJNA506462) | wastewater metagenome | isolation source: wastewater sludge | place: USA: Moscow, Idaho | reverse complement strand
CTTCTTTGTAAAAAGTGGATTTATTCAAACGCAGCATTCTTTTTTTATTATTAAAAATCAAATGCTTCTTTATTAAGCTAAAGTTTTATAAAAAAAATGGTACTCTATTTCGTACAAAAACATTTAGGACGGCGTATTATATCTCTTTAAAAAATTGGTTTATATCTTCAAGATATCGTCATATGCAAATTCAAATAGGAAAACAAATAACAATTCCAAACACTCTAATAGAACAAATTACAAAAACAATAGAGAATACCGAAGAAAGATTTCATTTTAATCTTTCCATAAAAAATACGAGTTCAAGAGAAATTATTTTTCATGAAAATTCTTTTAATGAAATAAATTCTAATTTTAAATTTAATCATTTGACAAGCTTCAATTACATTTTTCATGTAAATAATCCTAAACTAGCAAAATTAAAAATTTCTCATCTTGAAAATGATCTTTATTTTCAATTAAATTATCCAAATAGTGAAAATTTAATTTTTACAGTCATTAAAGATTACTATCCAAATAAGGTAAATTTTGAAAATTTGACGATTGAAATAAACAATGAAAATTTAATCGATCCAAAAAATTTTAAAAACATGGTTTCAGAATTAGATGAGGGTTCTTTTATAGAAATTTCTATGACCGAATAAATTTTTAAATTTGCTGTCAAAAATGAATCTGATAAAAGTTTAATTTAATATAATACAATTTGACGTTTTATATTTATTAATTTAACTTAAGAAAGTATAAAAGAAAATTTATAAATTATTTTTAGAGGCAATATTTATGTCTAAAATTTATCAACTCTTATACTTAAGCCAAAGTTCAGAAACTTTTTCTATGTTTCGTTTAGATGAATTATTACAAAAATCTAGATTGAACAATAAAGCATTAAATATAACTGGCCTATTAATTTATAATGCAGGATTCTTTTTACAGTTTTTAGAAGGAGATAAATCAAACGTACAAATGTTATATAAAAAAATTCAAAATGACTCAAGACATGGTAAAGTTAAAATATTATATGAACAAAAAGAGGATAAACGTATTTTTAATGAATGGGATATGGCTTATAAAAATGTTTATGATTTTAACCCGCAACTATCTTCTTTAATCACTAACTTTATTTTTGCAAAATCTAAAAAGACGACTCTTACAAAAAAAGAAGACATAAAAGAGCTATTTAAAGCTATAATAAAGGAGTTTTAAAAAATAATTTTGCTCTATGCCACCATCTCAAAACTATGTTATGGGAGTTTGGTGGGGTTCATTCCCTTGTCTAAATTTTTAGGGAAAATCAAATGAATAGAGAATATTCAAGAGAAATAATTTGCAATCTTCTAGAATGGGGGGTTGAAGAATTTTACGTTTGCGCTGGTGCACGAGATATTCCTTTAATAGAAACTGTTTGTAATATAAAAAGCAATCATAAAGTAGTATTTAATCACTTTGAAGAAAGATCTGCTGCCTTTTATGCTTTAGGTAGAATAAAATCTTTAAAAAAACCAGTTGCCATTATAACGACTTCGGGAACAGCAGTAGGAGAACTTCTTCCAGCTGTAATGGAAGCTTATTATTCCAATTTGCCTTTAATTTTAATTACGGCTGACAGACCTAAATCTTATCGAAGTACAGGTTCTCCTCAGAGTGCAGAACAAAAAGATATTTTTGGAATTTATGTCAGCGCCTGTTTTGATCTTTCCCCAGGGCAACCATTTGATTTATCAAATGTTCCAAATAATAAGCCAATACATTTTAATATCTGTTTTGATATTCCTTTACAAAGCGGTGATCTAAAAGAAATTCACTTAATTCGTTATGAAAAAAATAAAAAATTGTGGAATACAAATCAAAAATTATTGAATCAAGACAAAAATAAATTAGAAAATTTCATTTCACAGAGTAATAATTTAATTGTAATTATTTCACAATTAAATGAGAATAATTATACAGGAATTATTCAATTTATAAAAAATTTAAATGCACCAGTATACTTAGAATCTATTTCAAATATAAGAGAAATTCAAGAATTCAATCATTTAAAAATAAATTGTGCTGATAAGATATGGGAAAATTCAAAAAAATCTGACTTTAAAATTGATTCTATTTTAAAGATTGGTGGCACTCCAACACACAGAATATGGAGAGATTTAGATGAGACTTATAAAAATATAAATGTTTTATCCATTTCAAATAGTAGTTTTCCAGGTATGCCAAACTCAGAAAGTATAAATACTTCTGTTGAGTTATTTCTTTCAAACATAAAAATAAAAAAATACTCACATTATGACAACAAAATGAATTTATTTTTGGAATTAGATAAAAAATGTTATTTGAAATTAAATGAATTATTTGATCTTTATCCAGAAGCTGAGGAATCTGCTTTTTATCACTTATCGCAAAAAATAGAAATAAATTCTCGAGTTTTTTTAGGAAATAGTTTACCTATTCGGAACTGGGATTTATCTGCAACACACGAAAATAAAAACTTTAAAATAAATGCTTCTCGTGGTTTAAATGGAATTGATGGTCAAATTTCATCTTTTCTCGGTTTTGCAGAAGAATTTTCTTCCGAAAATTGGGGAATATTTGGGGATTTAACAACACTATATGACATGGCAGGTTTATGGATGTTAAATCAACGACCCAATTTAATTGCGAACATTGTTATCATAAATAATAAAGGCGGAAAAATATTTAATAAGGTATTAAAAGGAGATGCCTCAACTTTATGCCAAAATAACCATGATTTTGATTTCAAATATTTAGCAAAGTTTTGGCGACTAACGTATGAATTGCATAGAAATAGCAAAAATATTCTAACTTCCAAAAAATCTAGAATAATTGAAATTCAACCCGACCAAGAACAAACCGATTTATTTTCAAAACATTATTCAGAAATTTAAAATAAAATAAGGACTACCTAATATACTTTGCATTTGGATCATCTTCTTCGCATTCTAAATTTCCATATTTTGATTTACAATCCGTTCCACATTTAACTTCTCCAAATCGAATAACACATTCATAAAATGGCTTCGAGGCACAGCCAGATGCTGTAATACTTTCTTTGCAATTATAACCGCATATCACTCCATTTATATTTTCAATACATTTTTCGTCTTTTTCTCTTTTACAGTCAGCTCCAAATATTGTTTTTTTACAATCATATCCGCAAATTTTACTGCCTTTAAACTCGACACATTCTCTTTTATTTTCTCGTCTATTTATATTTTTTTCTTCGACAGTAACTTCAACTCCACAAAAAATTCCTTTATCATTTTTAATACATAACTCTTTAGAAGATGAGAAAATAGGAAATAATAAAGCACATACTAATACAAAAAATAACTTCATATATCGATTTCTTTCCAAGATAAAAACAGAAAATATTATTAACTTTTTAAGCTAATAATTTACTTTCCATGTCTTTACCAGAGATTGGATTCGTAATAAAGTTTTCTTTTGATTGCATGCACTGTGATTTTAAATTTATTGCAATAGTATGATTTGGATCTATGGTAAGAATATGATTTATTTGTTCTAATGCTTCATCATATTTTTGTAATTCAAGATGATTTCTTGCTAATTCAATAATATAATCGGTGTTTTGATATAGCGCTATCGCTTTTTTAATTTCCTCCTCTGCTTCAGAAAAGCGACGTACGGATTGATAAAATAAAAACATATCATAATGTTTTTGAGCCAGAAGAGTTCCTTCTCTTTTGCAAGCATCTGCAAATCGAGTTGCCGCCTCATCATAAAACCCAAGATCACTCAAAATAATAGATGCATTAAATTGAGCTTCTATAAAATTATTGTCTGAAGCCACAGCCCTATCAAAAAAACGAAGAGCTTCGGGAAGATCTCCTTTCATTAAATATAAAATGCCCAATTCATTTAACCAATCAGCTTTTTCGCCGTTTTGTTGGATTTGAACTAATCCAATATTTTCAGCTAAATAAAAATCTCCAGCAAACAATGCGGATCGAAAGTCATTCAAAGAGTTCTGCACAAAATTTCTCCTATCAAATGATGCACAAATCATACCTTAAAATGTTGAAGATTAAAAATGGATGTGTGAGAGTTGCGCGAACAGAAATCTGTTCTTATTTCACAAAGCAAATACACACACAGAAGTGATTGTATAGAAAAACACTTGGGAGAAAAGAATGAAGCTACAACATGGATCCGCCACACTCGTCCTTGGAGTCCAATATGGTGACGAAGGAAAAGGAAAGCTTGTAGATGTTCTTGCAGAACAAGCAGACCTTGTTTGTCGTGTGCAAGGCGGTAATAATGCTGGACATACAATATGGGTTAACGGCGAAAAAATTGTGACTCAACTTCTTCCATCTGGTATTTTAAGAGAAAATTGCGAAATTGGAATTGGAGCGGGAGTTGTCGTTGATCCTTTTGTATTAAGAGATGAAATTAAAAAAATTAAAGCTCAAGGCTATGATATTACTCCAGAAAGACTACACGTAGACTACCGTGCAAGCGTAATTTTACCTTACCATAAAAATATGGATCTCAAAAGAGAGTTAGAACGTTCTAAAAGTACTTCAAAAATTGGTACAACAGGAAGAGGAATTGGCCCAACTTATGCAAGCCGTGCTTATAGAGAAGGTCCACGAATTGCAGAAATTGCAAATCCAGATAATTTTAGAGCATGGCTAAAATCACAGCCACAATTAAACGAAGGTTTAGAGCCTAAAGTCCTAGAAGAATTCTTAGAAACAGCAGAACAACTTCGCCCTTATATGAAAGATCTCGCTATGATTGCCAACAATCGTATGGCTCAAGGTGGTAGACTTTTATTGGAAGGTGCTCAAGGTGCTATGCTTGATGTTAGTTTTGGAACTTATCCTTTTGTTACTTCTAGCAATTTAGTTTCTGGCTCTTGCGCTGGCGGCTTAGGTATTCCTCCTTGGAAAATTACGAATATTGTTGGTGTTATTAAAGCATATTCAACAAGAGTTGGAAATGGACCTTACCCAGCAGAACTCTTTGGTGATTTTGCAGATGAACTTCGCAAACGCGGAAATGAATTTGGGACAAATACCGGTCGTCCACGTTCCGTAGGATGGCTCGATCTTGTTGCACTTCGTTACCTTACCAAAGTAAATGGCCTAACAGGCTTAGCTATTATGAAAGCAGATGTTCTTGCAGGACTTGAACATATTGGAATTATAACTTCTTACCGTGATAAAAGAACACAAAAAGAAATGGTCGGCTATCCAATGACTCAATCCGCTTGGGAAAGCGTAGAGCCTGTTATTGAATTTGTTGATGGCTGGGAAGAAGTTGCATCAGGACAAAATTTAAATAAACAATATAAAGCTTTTATTAAAAAAGTTGAAGAATTTATAGATGCCCCTAGCGTTTATATTTCTACTGGTGCAGAAAGAAGTGAAGGGCTTTGGATGTAATTATTAAGGACAAGCCACTTGATATTGCATTTAATATTCGGTAGTGTAAGTTAATAAATGTAATTTAACAATTATAGCATCTCGTATTGCTATAATTTTTTATTTTTGGAGATTTCACTCATGACACTTCAAGGTAATGCTCTTATAATACAATCAGGTGGGCCTACCGCTGTGATCAATCAATCTCTTGCTGGAATTATGGGGGCAAGTAGAGACTATCCAGATAAAATTAATCAAGTATATGGGGCATACCACGGACTCCACGGTGTTCTCTATGAAAATCTAATCGATCTTTCTAGTGAAGATACCAGAGTTTGGCGCACCATTGCAAATTCACCAGGAGCTGCTTTAGGCTCGGCTCGCATCAAACCTAGACATAGCGATCTCAATCGTATTTTTGAAGTTTTTACTGCACACAATATTAAATTTGTTTTTTATAACGGTGGCAATGACTCTGCAGAAGCAGCGCAGCTCATTCGTGAAGAAGCAAATAAACGTCAATATGATGTCCGCATTTTGCATATCCCAAAAACAATTGATAACGACTTAATGGTAACAAATCATTGCCCCGGATATGGAAGTGTTGCAAAAGTTGTTTCTCATATTATTGCGGGAGATGATCTTGATAACAGAAGTTTTTTCAACAGTGTTAAAATTAATGTTGTCATGGGTAGACATGCTGGTTGGATTGCCGCAGCAACAGCATTAGCAAAAAAAGGCCATATCGATATTGAAGATGATGATGAAGTTGGTCCTCATTTAATCTATCTTCCCGAAGTTGAATTTAATGAAAAAAAGTTTTTATCTGATGTTCAAAAAACTTATAATCGTATTGGTAGAGCCACCATTGTTGTCGCAGAAGGCATAGCAGATCAACTTGGCGAAGAAAAATTTGCTGGCGAAAAAGATGAATTTGGCAATGCTTTATTATCAAGTTCAGGCAAACTTGGCGATTATTTATCCAACTTAATAAAGAAGAACTTAGTATATAATACAGCATTTGGAAAATTACGCTGCCGCGCAGATACTCTTGGTTATTTGCAAAGATCTCTTGCTGGAATGGCTTCACCAACCGATCAAGCCGATGCCTTTTTAGTAGGATCCATGGGAGTTCATTATATGATGAAAGGAGAATCGGATAAAATGGTTACATTAATCCGTTTGCCTGGAGATACTTATAAATGCGAAACTTCACTTTGCGATTTAAAACTAGTTGCACAAAAAACAAAATTAATGCCTAAGAGTATGATTAATAGTGAAGAAAATGGGGTTACAGAAGAATTTTATCAATATGCCATGCCTCTTGCAGGAATTGTCCCTGAGATTCATGCCTTAAAACCAAAACATATCAAAAAAAGACTTCTTGACTATGTCCGTCCCGATAAATAGCTGAAAAATATAATATCTTTATTTCCTACCCGTTTAAATCCCTATAACCAATAGTAAAAATTTAAATAATAATAGTTATATTTTTAGAATAAGTCTAAATTACTAGTAACTCCCCAAAAAGTATGTTACCGTAAAATCATTGAAGGGAAATAAACTTCATTTCTGAAAGGAAAACGTATGAAAGCAAATATAGGAATTAACAAATCGGATAGTGCTAAAATCGTAGAAATACTTTCTCACTACTTAGCTGACTCATATTATTTATATTTAAAAACCCACAACTTCCATTGGAATGTTACGGGAATGTATTTTGAAAATCTTCATAAGTTATTTGATACACAATACAATTCTCTATTTGATAGCTTAGATGAAATTGCAGAAAGAATCCGATCTTTAGGAGAATTTGTACCAGCTACATATTTTCAATTAAAAGAATTAACTTGTCTTAAAGAAACAAAAGAAGTTCCAAAAGATAGAGAAATGATCAAAATATTATTAGAAGATCATGAAACCATTATTCGCAACTTAAGATCTTGGATCGAAGAAACAAATAAAGCAGGTGATGCTGGCACAAGCGATTTTCTAACCGCTCGCATTGAAGAACATGAAAAAACGGCCTGGATGTTAAGAAGTCATTTTGACTAATCCAGGATTCATTCTAAAAAAGGATTTGACTCTTTTAATTAAATATAATAAATAAAATTATATGTAAAATTAAAAGGTTAAATAAAATGAATGAACAAAATTGTTCTAATATTGAATTAGAAAAAAAGATTCTTCATAAAAATATAAAAGATATTACTGAAAATTTAAACTTTATCCATTCTAAAGAAAAAATAAAATATTTTAAAAAATTGGAAAATCCATCTCCTCTTTTTTCAATATTTTTAATTTACCTTTGGATCGATATTTTCCTTAGCTGGTATTTAACCGCATGGATTCATATTTTATTTTTTCCTATAGCCCATCATCGTTATTTAGGAATGAAAAACAAAGACCCAGATTATATTTGTATAAAGGAACTTGATCCAACACACAAAAAAAATTGTTATCAAATTAATATTTTGGCAATCCCAAATAAGATATGGCTTAAAAGCTCATATCTTGGCAATTTATATTATTTTAATTTTAAGGAAATTTTAGAGGTTTTTCTCTGTTGGTTTATTTTTTTAGTCACTTTAATTTATATTTTTTCAATAAAAAAAGTAATTATATTATTAATACTTTGGTTTGTATTAAAAACAACAATATATCATTTTTTAAAAGTATTTATGGAAATATCAGATCACGCTGGACTCGAAATGAATGGAATTATAAAAAGCACAAGATCAATGCCAAGTAATTTATCAAGTATGATTTTTTTTCCTTTTGGAGATAATTATCATTTAAGCCATCACCTACTTCCAAAAATCCCAACTATTAAATTAAAAAAAGCCCATAAAATATTAATTGAGTGGGAAAATCACCAAAAAGCTTGTTTTCCTAAAAGATATTTTTTTGGTAGAAAATCTGTAATAATGAATTGGGTAATTCATCGAAACAAAATTGATTTTACCTAATTCTTCAAATGTAATTTAAAATGAATAATTTTAATAAATTATTCTTTGGAGAATTTATGATAAAATATAATAAGTATATTTATAAAAAAAATGAAATTAAAGATCCTAAATTAAGACTTTTAATCAATCATCATGCAGGTGGATCCTCTACAACTTATTTTAATTTTTGTAATTTTTTCCCAGAAAATTGGGATATCTGTTTTTTAGATCTTCCAAATCGAGGGGTTGAGTTTTCAGAAGATTTTGTTAGAAACAGAGATGAATTGCAAAGTTTTATTAAAGAATATTTAAAAGATTTTCAAGATGCCCCTTTAGCCTTATTTGGACATAGCTTAGGGGGTTACATCTCTTATGAAATAGCGCAATTATTATCATCACAGAATGAAATTCCTCTTATTTGGCTTGGAATATCTGCAACGAAAGCTCCAAATTTAATAAAAAAAGAAGTTACCTTACCAGAATATCTAAATTCATCCGAATTATTAATCAAATGGATGAAAGATATTGGTGGAACACCTGATGAGTTTTTTAATTCATCAGAACTAATGAATTTATTTTTACCAATTATAAAAAATGATTTAACTCTATTTCATAATTTAAATAACAATCCTGTTTATTTTGAAAAACTTAAAATTCCAATTTCAATTTTTTCTGGAAAAATAGATTTGAAAGCCTCTCCATCTGAAATGTCAAATTGGAAAAACTTTACAGAAAACAAATTTTCACAAAATGAATATGAGGGTGGCCATTTTTATTTTCAAGGAAATGAAAAAATTTTAGTAGATAGCATCTTAAATAACTTAAACAAATTAAGCCATTTCCATTAAAATTATATTTATCCATATTATTATTCTATTTATTTAAATTTTATTTATAAAATTAACAAATTATAATATATTTTTTCATTATACTTGTCCTTTTCTAAATTTATGATAACTAATTATTTATTATATTTAATTATCTAAACTTTACAAAAGGAGATATTTATATTATGGTTTTTACAAATAAAATAAAAAATAATAATTTCTATGAAAATAATTCTATAAATTACAAAATATTAAATAAAGAAATTGAAGAATTAAATAATAACCCCTCTTTTGCATTAGTAACCTTATTTTTTAAATATATTAAAGAAGATTTTTACAATTTCGGAAGTTTATCTGTTTTTAAATCTTATTTTGAAGAAAATTCGAAAGAGTATTTAAGTTACTTGCTTAATTTGCAAGAAATAAAAAACACAATGATTAATAATAAATATATATCTTCTGAATTGCTAAATAAAATTAAAATTTTTGCAAATAAATTAGATGAAATGAAAAAAAATAATATTTGCGAAGAATCAGAAGAGTTTAAAAATAATCTTAAAAATTATAATAATTACAAAGAAAAAATTGAAAAATATACTCCTGATTTAAAAAGTAATCTATCTAATTACGACAATTTTGGGCAAAAAAATGATTTGACAAACTTAGATGAAATCGACAAATTATGCCCCAATCTTATTTTTGATTTTTTTGATGAAGAAGATGAAACAGAACCAGAGGGTTCTGATAGAATAAGTTCATACCTTTTAAAGTATACACATGCAATTTATGCCTCTATAAAAGATTTAAATGTAACTATTGAAACCTCTTACTGCCACGATCAATTAAAATTAAATTTTTTAAATTACTTAGAAAAAGACCTTAATTTTTACAGCTTAACAAACCAAAAAAAATTCTATTACTACTATTATATTCAAGAAGTTTCAAACAAAAAAAACACTTATGGTCTTTTTATTTACTCAAATATGAATAAAATACAATTTGCATTTTATGATCCTAAAATAGGAATTAAAGAATTTAATTACAATGAATATTCAAAATTTAAAAATCAATTTTCCAAATTAATAAGTAACTATGGAAAAAACTATACTTCCTTCCGTTTAAAAATTGATTCTTCAACTAAAAAAATTACTCCTAAAAACATAATGAATTTGGAAGGACTTTTAACGCTTTTAAGCCAATCTTCAAATAATTATATTGATTATATTAATAATTCGAAATGTTTTATCTTAATAGGTTCAAAAAAAGAGGATTATAATTTTTGTAAATCTATCCTTGCCTCCCAAAAAACAGACTTAAGCCATGAATCCATTGGCAATGAATTTTTTATAAAATATACAAATTATATTCATAAAGTAAGAAAAAATCCTAATGATTTACAGGAAAAATCTTTTTGGATATTTTATTTAATTAATTACTTAGCCTATAATACCGAATTAGCAAGGGCTGAATTAAATACATTAGAACCCTTTTTAGGAAAAGAAAAAATATTTGATATTGTAATCGATTATTTTAATCAAAAAAATAATTCTTTAAAATGGAATACAAAAAAAGTTATTTCTTTAATTCTTATTGAAGTCTATAAAAATATGTCTACATATGATTTTAGAATTCCATTTTATAACGATACAAAACAATTTAAACTGAACCATACTCAAAATAAAATAGGAAAATTTTTATTAGAAAGTTTTGACTTAGATCCTAAAACAACAATTACGGACTGGAATAGACAAGGTTTTGTCTATAATGATAGATTCATCTCTAAAAGATTTGACGGCACTTATGAAACATTCATTGGATATAATGATATTAATAAAGATATGTCCTTAAAAGAGTATCAAAATAATGTATCAAATGAAATTTTAGAAAAACACTTTTTAAAATCTACTGAAAATAAAGACATAAAATTTGCTAAATTGTGTTTAGGAGTTTGTAATCAAACACATGTTTTTGGAATTGGAAACTTGCTTACAGCTTATTTTAATGAAAAATACTCAGAAATAATTAATTTTAAATATAAATATATTTTTATAAAAAAGATATGTGAAAATATCTATGACTTTATGATTCTTTATTATATTGAAGACATCACACTCCCTAAAAAAGAAATAACTCAAAAATTTAAATCACCTATATATTTTAACTATACATTTTCTATTGAAATAAAAGATCAAGATTACATTGCAAAAAATTTCAATATGGGATTTTTAAATAAAACATTAGAAAATAATTCTTCAAATAACTTTAAACAAAAAATTCTAGCTGCAATGCAAGATGATATGATAATCCAGTTTTATAAAAAAAGTAAAAAGAATGTCATTTCATATATTTATATGAGTTAAAAACTTTAACCTAATAATAATTATGAACACATTTTTAATTTTTGAAGAAATTGAAGAAACCCATCTTTATCATATTGAAATATCTCTTGCTCACCAGTTAATAACCATTTTACGCAAAAAGTATTATTGATCATTTCATCATTACCACGGAATGCTACAGCCTTAGCTCCTACTTTTTCTGCATTCTGAATTTGTTTTCCAAATTTACTTAAAGTAACTGGTGATTCTGTATTCAATCCTAGAGCTCTTAACTCTTTTGATAATTTTAATGCAGAAATGCGATCAGACTCAGAAAAACGGATGACACAAACATCTGTTTCTTTTTTTAATTCAGGTAGATAACCATGTACTTCCATAAAATTGACAATAGCAACATCACCCATTCCATATCCAACACCAGCCAACTCATCACCACCAAAAGCGGCAATTAAATTGTCGTAACGGCCACCACCAAATAAAGCCCTTTGATTATCAGGATGTTTATCAAATACCTCAAATACCATTCCTGTATAATAATCAAACCCACGCATAATTTCAGGCGAAAATTTAATCACTTTTGACGAAGTGAGTTCTATCAAAGTATCAATTCTATTTTTCAATTCTTTTGCAGGAGCAGCATAATCACCTAATAATAAAATTATTTCTTCAATAGATGAATTTAAAAATTGATCTAATTTATTTGTTTGATCTTGAGTTAAATTTAATTTTTTACATTCTATGCTAAATTCATCGGAACTTAATTTGTCTTTTTTATCTAAAAGTCTTAAAATGAAAGATATGTTACCTTCAGGCACATTAATAATATTGCTTAAAAACGTATTAATAATTCCTCTATGGTTTATTTTCACTTCAAAATCTTCATATTTTGCACCAACACATTTTAGAACATCTACTGCTGATAAAATAATTTCAATATCTTCATCCAAAGAATTTCCACCAAAAATATCAACATTTAATTGATCAAACTCACGAAGACGCCCTCTTTGAGGACGTTCAAATCGCATACAAGTTGGAATACTATACCAGCGTATAGGCTTTAATAATTCTTTTTGCTTTGAAGCAACCATTCTGGCCAAAGTAGGGGTCATTTCAGGACGAATAGCAAGAATTCTATCACCTTTATCCTTAAATGAATAGAGCTGCTCTCTCACGATCTCTTCACTTGATTTTGCCGCATATAATTCAAGATGTTCAACAATGGGACCATTATATTCTTCGTATCCAAAAGAATGCATTAATTTATGAATTTTTGAGTACACATGATTTTGGAGGCGTTGGTCATTAGGGAAAAAATCTCTTGTCCCTCTGTATCCTTGCGTGCTTAATACGGTTTTTTTATTTTGAGAGAGATTTGAAGACATATATAATCCTGCTTTAGATAAAGGCATTTAAAGTTCTCAACAGAGCATGTTAAGGTAATGCGATAGATAAGTGCTGTCAATTCTAAATCAACTCATAAGGAGGCTTGATCTTAAGTCTTTAGTTGTGCCAGATTGCACAATTGTAATTAGGAGAATTATCTAGCCTGCAAGCTCGGTAATTATGATATGTGTATTTATTTATCAAAGCAGTTTTAATACAGGCAAAACTATGAATATATATTGTGATAAATCGAAACTTAATCCTCTGAAACTACCCCGTCATATAGGAATAGTTATGGATGGAAATGGGAGATGGGCTTCAAAAAAACACTTACCTAGAATTGCAGGGCATCGCAAAGGCGTCGAACGCGTCCAAGAAATTACAGAGTTTTGCGGGAATATTGGCATTGAAGCCCTAACCTTATTTGCTTTTTCTGATGAAAATTGGCGCCGACCAGAAGAAGAGGTAGGTGGTATCATGGGCTTATTAAGATGGTACATCCGAAAAGAGCATAAAAGAATTACTGAAAATAATGTAAGATTTAGGGTTATTGGAGATCGTAGAAAACTTTCTTCAGATATCATAGAATTAATTTCAGCACTTGAAAAAGACACTTTTCATAATACGGGGATGTATCTCTGCGTTGCGTTAAGTTATGGCTCTCACGGTGAAATCCTTAGAGCTGTAAGAAAAATTGTTGAAAAAGTAAAAGAGAACCTCATTTATCCTGATGACATTGATGAGCAAATTTTCGAAAGTTGTTTGGACACCCAAGGCCTTCCTCCCCTTGATATGTTTATAAGAACAAGTGGGGAATATCGTGTAAGTAATTTTTTACTTTGGCAACTTGCTTATGCTGAGCTTTTTTTCAATGAAGTATTGTGGCCTGATTTTGATACAGAAAAGTTGATCGAATTATTAAAACAATACTCCCTTAGAGAAAGACGTTTTGGAATGACTCCCGAGCAAGTTTCATTAAAGCAAAATGAATCTGCTATTTATTTAAAGAGGTAAAGTAACAAGAATGGAAATTCTCCAATCTATTTTTTCTAATACAATTGTTGCCTTTATTATTTTGATAGGCGTTGTTGTTTTTGTCCATGAATTAGGACATTTTCTAGCAGGTAAAGCCTTTGGAATTGAAGTGGAAGAGTTTAGTATTGGATTTGGACCAAAAGCATTTTCTATACGTAAAGGAAACACAGATTATCGAATCAATTGGCTACCACTTGGTGGTTATGTTCGATTTTATGGTTCCGACATTGAACAAACTGTTCCTTTAGAAAAAAGAGAAAAATCTTTTTTACATGCAAAGGTTCATAAAAGAGCGATCGTTTCTTTCGCAGGACCTTTTGCTAATTTTGTTTTAAGTTTTATTGTAATGACATTTATCTACTTTCATGGACTCCCTTTTAAACCAGCAACTATTTATGTTTTACCTAATTCAGTTGCAGAAAAGTCTGGGTTAAAAACAGGGGATAAAATATTAGCTATTGATAATAAAAAAATTGAAAATTGGTCCGATCTCTCATCTAAAATTAATTCTTCTCCTGAAAAAAACCTATCACTTCAAATTGAAAGCAATGGATTAAAAAAAGAATTAAAAATCACTCCTTCTAAAGAAGAAATTGAAACAGCATTAGGTAACAAACAATCCTCTGGCAGAATTGGCATATCCGCTCTTTTCAATTCTTCTCATGTTTATGTTAGTAAAAATAGTTTTTTTCAAACAATTGGATTACAAAATGGTGATCAAATTACCAGAATTCATGATAAAAAAATTCAGTTTTTTTATGAAATAACTCAGAACCTAGAAACCGTTACCCAATCTCAATCTGATTATTCTCTTGCAGAAAAAATTCATTTTAATAAAATGAAAAATATAAATTTTGAAATTGAATTCTTAAGATTAAATAAAAAAGAAACACTTCATGTTTCTTTAACTGACCCCAATATTAAAAAGTGGTCTGAAGACTATTTAAAAAACAAATCAACTCAAAAAATAGATTGGTCAAAAGATCTTATTTCGTCGGATCAAACAATTTCAAATTTTCAAACAATGCCCATAAATGACAAACTCTTGCCTGCTATGGAAGCCTGGAAAAACTGTGGATTAAAAGCAGGTGATACTATTTATTCTATTGAAGGTGTTGGTCGTATTTTTTCTATATTGCAAATATATTCATGGCTAGATTCCGCTCCAAAGTCAGCACAAGTAAATCAAAATAAACCTGAAAAATTAAATGTTCAAATGCAAGTTTTAAATAAAAATGGAAATTTAGAAAATTTAAAATGCTCTATTCCTTTAAGAAACGGATTTGATCATTTAAATCGAACGCAATTATTTATGGATTTTCCTATCCAATTTATGTCACAAAGCGTTACAATGCCTAATGAAATTTCTAAAGCAATTTCATTTTCTGAGGCCGTTCAAAAAGGATATCAAGCGGTCTTAAATCAACTTTATTTAACATATAATGCAATTAAAATGTTATTTACAGGCTCTATTCCTTTATCTAATTTAGGTGGACCTATCGCTATTGCAAATGTGGCAGGAGAAGCGGCAAAAGGCGGTTTCATTATTTTTTTAATGACTATGGCTTTTATAAGCACTAATATTGGCATGATGAATTTACTTCCGTTACCAGCACTTGATGGCGGTTATTTATTTTTAAATGCTGTTGAAGCTGCTTTTGGAAAACCATTACCAAAATCTGTCCAATTAACAGTCCAACGGATTGGAATATTTATTATATTAGGTCTTTTTATTATTGTATTTTACAATGATATATTAAGACTAATTCGTTTTTAATTTAAAGGAACAGTTTGTGTTCATAGAACAGTTACAATTTCCATTTGCACTTATTCTTACTCATAGACGAGGTGTTGGTATAATCATTTGTAAAAATAATTTAGAATTAAAATCTTTAATACTAAATGACTCTGGTTTTACAAATATAATAAATTCAAAAATAAATTTAATAGATTCCAATATAGAATATTTTTTAACGGAACAAACTTTATTTTCTAGAGTCATTGGAAAAACAGCAGAAAATTTATTTGCAGTTTATCAAAAATCACTTAAAATTGTTTCTTTAACTTCTCAAGATATAAAAACAATCATTGTTGGAGTGGGCCCAGGCTCTTTTACAGGCTTAAGACTTGGATGTGCTTTTGTAAATGGACTCAAAACAGGCTCAAAAGAATTAAATTTATTACCTGTTTCCACATATTTAACAAATGAATTATTAGATATTTGTAAATTTAAAAATTGTGAATTTGAATGTAAACAACAATTAGGTGAATTTGACTTAGATGATGAATCAACAGGGTTTATCACCTTTTTTGATCTTTATTTTAGTCTTAAAAAAGCATGGGAAGAAAAACGATATTATGTTGAATCACTCTCTCCTGAATATGGAAAAGAGCCAGGTCCTGTCTTAAAATTAAGAGAAGGAAATCTTTTATGAATCCAGAATTACATGATAATTTAAATAATAAAGAAAATAATAATGTATCTCATCTTTTAGATAAAAAGCGTAAAGTGAAATCCAGTATTTATTTGTTACCTAATTTAATCACTTCAGCTTCTCTCTTTTTTGGTTTACTCGCTATAAAATATTCGATTGATGGTAGAATGAATGGAAACATGCAAGAATTTGTTTTTGCAGCTTATGCCATTTTAGCTGCTGGACTTTGCGATGGTCTAGATGGGAGTGTGGCACGCCTAACACATACTCAAAGTTCTTTTGGAGTCCAACTAGACTCTTTGTGTGATCTTGTTTCTTTTGGAATTGCCCCCGCCATTGTCATTTATAACTATGCATTAAATGATTTTTTCAGACTTGGGTTTTGTGTTGCCTTTATTTTTGCAGCATGTGGAGCTTTACGTTTAGCACGCTTTAATGTGCAAAGTGCAATGGGCAAAACAAGTGGTAATTTTACAGGTATTCCAATACCTATGGCAGCAGCTCCCCTAGCTGTATTTATTATGGCACAAAATGAACTTGCTTCTTGGACTCTTGCCGATCATTCCAAATGGGAAGTTCTCCTTGCGCAAACTTTAACAACTCCTGAAGTTAGAAATATTACTTTATTAATAATTATGTTTTTACTTGCACTGGGAATGGTATCCACTTTTGAGTATTTAAGTCATAAATCTATGCGGTTACCAAGAAAAAGACCCTTTCGTGTTTTATCTGCCGTATTAATTATATGTGCCATTATATTTATTTTACAATTTGTTGTTTCCTTAGCTCTGTTTTTAATAATATACTGTTTTCATGGTCCTGTTTTATGGATTTTCACAAGAAAAGATAAAGCAGAAGAAGAAGAGGAACTATTTGAAGCAGGAAATAATTCGGAGTAATATTTTCAAGTTGAGGTTTTCATTATGCTAGAGTTAACAATTGGAATTGTTGGTGCAACAGGAGTTGTGGGACAAACCGCATTAGATATTCTTACCGATGATTTTTCTGGATTTAAAGTTAAAAAATTAAAATTATATGCTTCTCGCGCTTCTGCGGGAAAAACAATTTCTTTTAAAAATAATAAAGTAACAATAGAAGAACCGTCGCTATCTTCTATGCTAGAATGCAACGCACTTTTATTTGCAACAGATGCTTCCATTTCAAGCGAATATATTCCTAAATTAGCAGAAAAGGGCATTCTTTGTATTGATAAATCATCTGCTTTTCGAGCTCATCCTTCTGTTCCTTTGGTTGTTCCAGAAGTAAACGGAAATTTATTGACCCCTGAAAATCTTTCAAAATTTCCAGTAGTCGCAAGTCCAAACTGTTGCACCATTCCGCTTGTGATGGCTTTAAAACCGTTACAAGAAAAATTTGGATTAAAGCGCGTTATTGTTTCTACTTATCAAAGTGTATCAGGCGCTGGAAAACCAGCAATTGATATATTAACCGATGAATCTAAAAACTTTTTTGTAAATCATGATCTTACTTGTGGCAAATCGGAACTCTTCCCAAAGTCTATTGCATTTAATGTCATGCCTTATGTAGCAGGCATTTTAGAAAACGGGGATACCGATGAAGAATCTAAAATCATTTCTGAGACAAGAAAAATTCTTTCTTCTCCCAATTTACCACTTGCTGCCACCAGCGTTCGGGTTCCAACATTTGTAGGTCACGGCGAATCTGTTACTTTAGAATTCTCTTCAAAAGTAACAGCTGCACAAATTAAAGATGAGCTCTCTCATTTTCCAGGCATTTGTGTTATCGACGAAAAGTCCATGTTAAATGAAGATTTAAATCATTATGGGATGTTTGTTACTCCTCGCGAAGCTCATGGAAAAGACGAAGTTTTTGTCAGTCGTATTCGCAAAACAGATGTCTTTGAAAATGGGATTTCTCTTTGGATTGTTTCGGATAATCTTCGCAAAGGCGCTGCATTAAATGCAATTCAAGTCATAAATACTTGTGCCTTAAATGGCACAATTCAATCAATTTTAGCAAAATAATTTTTGAAAGAAATAAAATGAAAAACCTATTTTCATTGATATATGTAGTTGTTGTCTGTTTATTTACGAGTTTTACATATGCTCAAAGTTTAGCACCATGTTCGGATTGTACGCCTTCGGCGGCAACTATTCAAATTTATGCTCCTAATATTAGTACCCCTACTTTTGCGCCTCCCTCACAATACCAAAAGGCAGATTCAATAGGCAAATTAGTTCTAACTTATCCAATATCGATAAGCATTCCAAGTGGGATTACTTTTAAACATGATCCAACACAATGGGGCGTTGCCATTGGAGCAACAACTGGGAATTATCTTAAATACTATCAAGCAGCTACTTTTTCAAATGGGATAACAGTAACCTCTGATTTAGGAGGATTTAATACTTCTACTTATAAAGGTTCGATTAAAGTTACAATTGATTTTACCAAAGCAAATAATATTTTACCAAACGATATCATTGGAGCCATTTCAAATGGCGGCATACAATTTACGCCATTTTATAACGGAATCTCAACTCCTGGGGGAACAAGCTTTTATTGGCAGGCAGACACGGGTGCAATGGTAAATGCTCCTAGTATTTCTGTAAAAGCTCAAGACAGTGCTTTTGTTGTTACGTTATCCGCGCCTTCTAGTTTAAATGCCGTTGAGCAAGCAACTCAAGGAATATTAACAGCAACAGCAAACCCTAATACTTTATCCGGTTACGTTATTGTCTATTGGCTTGATAAAGACGCAAGTGGAAATTCCACTGGCTGTGGAGCAAGTCCTGGAAATTGGCAATTTGCTATGAATTCTGTTTCTTTAAAAACGGCTTCCACCACTCCTTATACTTGCACCTACACACCCTATCAATCCAGTTTTATGTCTGGAGGATCATCAAGTGCAATTGGTTGTTCAACAGTTGCCCCTGCAAGTCTCTTTGCTACAAATTCAATTTCATTAACAGGAGATTTAGCGGCAATCCCCTACACTTCAGGTATTACCAATCCTTCACAAATTTCAAGTGACAGTAACGGAACACCTTCAGGTTGTTACAATGTTGTTTATGTTCCAGGATCACAAAGCTCATGGAGTAAAGGCAATATCAGCAATGGAGCGATTTACGGAGTTATGGCATGGGCTCTTAATAACGCTTATGACTCAAATTCAAAAACATTATCCCCGAACTATAGCCTTGCTCATTCTAATATTAGTTACGTTACGGGAATCACTCTTCCTTTAGCAAGTACAGATAAATCTCCTAATTTACCAAAAACGAAAGATTGTTTTGTAGTAACTGCGGCTTCTGGTGATATAAATAGTGATTCCGTTTTTTATTGGCGAGTTTTAAGAGATACCTATCTTACGCCCATGGGAATAACTCCTTTTTATTATAAACATGCTCAAGTTTGGGCAAATTGGCTTGATGAAAATCCAAAATTTAAGCCCGCATTTAATCTGTTTTTTGAATATTCAGGAAAAACACTTTATAGAATTTCGGGTTATGCTAAAAAATCAGTTGAATTTTTTGAGTCTCTATTTGAAAAAGTAAGTTCTGTTTGGAATCAAAAAGCTTCTGCGCAAGAAATTCCGGAGTCTCCATTACAAAACGAAATAAAAGAAATTCCAAATATAAAAACAGAAGAACCTGCTAAACAAGAAAATTTAAATAACAGCGACGACAAAAGTAAAGTTGCAGAACCTGCTAAACAAGAAGAGCCCACTAAACAAGAAAATTTAAGTAACACCGACGACAAAAGTAAAGTTGCAGAGCCTGCTAAACAAGAAGAGCCTGCTAAACAAGAAGAGCCCGCTAAACAAGAAAATTTAAGTAACACCGACGACAAAAGTAAATTGGATGAATCTCCCCAAAAAGATGTCATAAATAAAAATATTATGCCACCTTCCATTGATAAACCTAAGAAAGATAAAGAAACATACAAATCGAATGCAATCTCTAATAAAGATAAACAGCCAAATTATGATTTATTTATAACAGGCGGAATTTTAATTCCTAACGAGGATAAAGTTTATTATGATAAATACTACAATTCTCAACCAACGGGACATGTCGAATTAGGTTCAAATTATCTATTTTGGTTTGGAAATGTTGGTTTATCAGCTGGAATTCAAGGTCGATATTTATTCAATACAAGCACAAGTAGCTCAACAATGCTTGGCACACAGCAAACCTACACAAGAAAATTTTACGCATTGACTGCCGAAGCCTTATTCGGTTTAAGGTACCGAAATCCAAGTTGGTCTTATCTTCAACCAGGAATATTTGTTGGAGTAGGTGGTACCCGTTTTAGAGAAGATGCTTCAACGGACGGATCAAATAGTACGACAAACAAGCCACTAGGAATCACTCAATATAGCCCTATATTTGAATTTGGTGGAAATTTAGACATTAGTTTGGTTCCCATATTTGATATTTATCCTGGTGAATTAGGTATTTTTTTAACAGATATTTTATTTAGAGTTTCTGCTTCTTATAACGTCAATCCAACCCAAGCGCTGTCTTCTACTGGATTGTTAATCCAAGGTGGTTTTGTATTTTTGTTAGAATAAAAAGACTAGCCAACATTTCTTCGAAACCACATTCTATCCTTCTCAAATATAAGACAAGGATAGATTAAACGGTTAAAGTCTCGCCAATACTTATCAATTGATAAATCTACAGTACGCGCATATCTCATATTTTTAATAATATCTTGTATTATCCAATAAACATCAACAGGAATAAAAACTTCAAGTTCTGGTATCGTTTTATCTGCTTGTATGGGATCGGGCCTTAATTCTGGTATATCTGCAATGGTTAAAAATCTTTGTATCATTTCAAATACCTCATAAAAATGGGGTTTGCCTTACGTTTCGGATAATTTACGTTAGTATTTAATATGGAAGAAATTTGATTTTGGAGGATTGCTGTGAATTTAAGAAACTTTTGGGAAAGAGGCGGATTTAAAGTACTTGCTGTTGCAAGATTGGGCTCCTGCAGTTACTCGCTCGTATTATATATCTTAAATTGTTATGCAGCGGGAATTGATGAAATTGTATCGAGCACAGTTGAGCTTTCTATATTATTAGGAGTTCCCGAAAGACAAGTAAAATTAGCGGTTGAAGAGTTATCAGAAAGTAACATTCTAAGCGTAACAAAAAAACATGAAAAAACTCTTGTTCTAAAAATGAACCTTGATCCCGAAAAATGGAAAAATCTGAGAAGCACTCCCGAACCAAATAAAAGAATTCTTGGAGATGCAAAAAATCTACATTCACTTATTCCACAAAAAAAAATAAATTCTAAAGTTCGACCCGTTAAAGTTTCCTTATCAAGTGAAGAAGCTCTTATTTTTCCAAAAAAAATGAACTCAAAAAATAAAAAAACAGATGAGAATAATAAAACTTCAGATGAAGAAGTGAATAAAATTTTAGATATTTTTGGAAAATACCATAAAGAAAAAATAGATTTAAATAAAGAAACAAATTTTGCTAAGTTATTATTAGAAAATCACCCTACAGATCAAATTATTTCACTAATTCAATTTTTTTCAAAAGAAATACCTTCCCTCTCTATGTTGGTAGGTGCATGGTTTCATTATATGAATAAATATAGAGAAGAAACATCTGAAGTTGACGATCTTAATGCTTTTAGAAAAAAACACGAAGTGTTTGATGAAAAGATCAGAAACCTAGCAGCATTCGAATTAAAGAAAATTCAAAAAGAGAAAAAAAATATATCTGCTGACGAAGAATTATTACTTCATATATTAATTAGACATGAACAACCACGAAAACAACTCTATTGGGCTTTAAAAGCAAGAGAGAGGTATCCATCTTTAAAAGTTTTTTTAGATAGAGCAAAAGATTCTGTTAATTTAAACTAAACAGAAAAATAGAAATAAAATTTGACATGTTTATTTTTGAAATCTATTTTGGTACTTTGCAGACTAATGAATTTTTAACTAAGGAGATGTTAATGATCGTCAATAAGGTTACAAAGTTATACTTGTTTTCAACACTCTTAGCTTTTCCTTTTTATGCACTTGCAGATACAAAAAGTCCCGATTCTCAAAAACAAGGTACTCTTGTGGCTGCTGCAGAAAGTTTACAAAACTATGTAATCGATCAAGATCATTCTAAAGTTTCTTTTGAAGTAGCTCACCTTGTTATAAGTACAGTAACAGGAGATTTCAAAAAATTTAAAGGAACATTTAAATTTAATCCTGAAGATTTATCTCAAACTCAAATTGAAGCAACCGCTGAAGCAGCATCAGTCGATACATCTGTAAAAAAACGTGATGATCACCTAAAAAGCGCCGATTTTTTCGATGTTAAAAAATTTCCAACGATGTCATTTAAATCAACGTCCGCTAAAAAAACAGGTGATAATACATTTGAATTAGTAGGAGATTTAACTATTCGAGGGGTTACAAAACAAGCAACTTTTAAAGTAACTCACAAAGGTCAAATCAAATCAAAAGAAAAAGTAATGCAAGCCTTTAAAGCGACAACAGAAATAAATAGAAAAGATTTTGGAGTCAATTTTCAAAATATTGTTGAAGCAGGGCCTGTTGTAGGTGATACTGTTACGATTAATATTTCTTGTGAAGGTGCACGTTCCGTTAAATAAATCTGTTATGATCATGTTCTAATTTATTTTATTTCCTAAAGGAGGAATTGTATATGTCAAGTAAGAATAAACTATTAGTATGTGCTGCTGTTGCTGGTCTTTCTGTTGGTATGGTTTCCGCTGCAAGTGCTGCAGAAGTGAATTGCTGGGGAGTTAATAGCTGCGGTGGGAAATCTGCAGGTAAAGATAAAGCACAATGCGCTGTAGATGCAAAACAAGTAGAAGCTGCGAAAAAAGAATTTGGTGACAAATATGCAAAAGCAACTGCTCATAAATGCGGTGCTGAAGCTAAATGCGCTGGAAAAGGTGGAAATTTAAATTGGACAAAAGTGAAATCAAAAGAAGAGTGCAAAACACTTGGTGGGTTTTTAATGAATAAAGAAGGCAAAATTGAAAAACTTTAATTTTTAATTTCATTTTAAACAATTGGGAGCAATTATGAAAAAGAGAGAAATTTTTTTAGCTGCTGCATTAAATGGAATTTTTTTAAGTGCAAAAGCAGATTCTCCTGCTGAAACAATTGTTACCCAAGAAGTTGAAAAATGTTATGGAATACAAAAAAAAGACCAAAATGGATGCTCTATTGATAAAGAAGAAATTGCCGCTGCAAATGCTGCATTCAAAAATAAATACAAAAAAAGTACAACTTTTGAATGCGCCGGTAACGTTCCAGGTTCTAATAAACAAGGGCATCTTGCTTGGGTCTATGTTGCGAAAGGATCTTGTCATAAAATTGAAGGCGGGTTTTTAATTAAAAAAGACTCTAATGGAAAAAAAATAGTGGATAAAGGTTAATATGTGTGGCTTCTTCTAAATGCAACTCCGATGAAAAATTAAGTATCGAAAAATTAGGAATATTTGGGGCTGGCCTACGTGCAGCCCATTATTCGTTTTGGCATGAACTAAAAGAGCTACCAACTTTAGAAATTATGGCAGATAATTATATGTATTTAAATGGTGGGCCTGGTTTATATCATATGCGACGCATTACAGAACGAACGCAAACCGTTGTTCATGGAGTTGGTTTAAATTTAGCCTCCGCTTTCGGCTTAAATAAAGATTATTGTTATTTATTAAAAAATCTATGTGACTCTATTCAGCCTAAAGTTGTTTCTGATCATCTTTGTTTTTCTGCGAACCCGACTCATAATAGTTTTGATCTTTTACCAATCCCCTTTACATCTGTTACTTTAAATTTACTTTGTGAAAATGTAAATATTATTCAAGACATTTTAAAAAGACAATTTTCAATAGAAAATATTTCTTCATATATTTCATATAATGAAAGTACATATTCAGAAATTGAATTTATAAATGAGATATGTAAAAGAACAGGATGTGGCGTTTTATTAGATGTAAATAACATATACGTTTCTGCATTTAATCATGGCTATGACCATATGAAAGAAATTGAAAAAATAAATCCAAACTATGTAAATCAATATCACATTGCTGGCCACTCTAAAATGGATGATTATTTATTTGATACACACGATTCCTTAGTTTGCGATCCGGTTTGGGATCTTATGAAATGGGCATTAAAAAATATTGGAAGTCGCCCTGTTATTATAGAAAGAGATGATGATATTGCTCCATTTCATGAAATTATTTATGAAATTAATTATGGAAATAGAATATCATGACAATAAATGATCTTAAAAAAATCCAAAACTTTTTTTTAGAAACGGTAACATCTAATCCAAATATAAATATTCACGAAATTCTTGAAAAAAAAGAAATGGATATTTTTGAGAAAAAAACGGCGCATAGACTTGAAGCGTATCGTGTTTCTTATTATAGCAGAATTTCATCTGTATTTTCAGAGACCATTTTTAAACTAGCAAGTTTGTTATTTGGCAAAAATTTAATTAAAGATTTTTTAATAGAATATTTTTATCAAAATCCTTCACCAAACCACATGGAAGAGTCTATTCGAAATTTTCCAAACTTTCTTGAAGAGCAAGAAGAAATTCAGGAATGCCCATTCGTTCCCGATTTTATAAGGCTATGCATAAATATTTCTGATATTTTAGCTGCCCCAAATCCAAATGAGTTGTTACTTATAAAAAATACAACAACAGTTCCCCAGCCAAACGAAATTTTTCTACAAGAGGAACATATCTTATTGCAATCACAATGGCCTATTTTTCAAATGTATTGTTCTGCAAAAAATCTTTCTGAATTATCCGAATTAGAAAGCACAACCGAAGAATTATTAGAAGAAAAAAGAATTGAAGAATTAACCTCAATAAATAATACAAATGAATCTATTTTAATATTTAAAAGTTGTGAATGGAGTTTAGAAACTATTTTAATTCCAGAAGAGTTTATTTCTATTATGGATGGCTTATCAAAAAAACAAAACATTGAAGATGCAATAGAACAAGCAGACATAAATGAAGATCTTTTTGATATTTCAAAACTATCGAATTGGATGTCTTTAATGACAAAACACTCTGCATTTATGACGAAGTGAAATTTAAAAACCATTTCATAATTTGAAAATGATCCGCATATATTTGATTTTCTAATAAATGAATATCATCTAATAAAGTCCATTCCACATGCTCCGAATTTTTTCCTGGTAAAACAGTTGGTAAATTTTCATGATTTAATTGAAAATAAAATGTATTTGATTTTTGCATGCCAATGGGATAACGATCCGAATAATCAAATATACGTTGATTCAATAATTTAAAGTTTAATTTATTGTTGAAGTTTTTAAAAATAATTTCATTTAAAATACTATTTTGTGGATCAAATTGATTAAAGTCTTCTATTTCTGGCATTGAAAATAAATTTTTCCGTAATATTTGTTTACTTTTAACCAATAATACATAATTGTTACAAACTATAAAAACATTAGAAACTTCACTATTCAAATTTAATTTTTTATTTAATTTCATTTTTTGAATATAAATATATTTTTCTTTTATTATTTTAAAAGCCATTTTTTTACGATAATTTTTAAGCCAGTTTGAAATAGGCTTTGGCATTTTATCATAAGCCGATTTTAAATTTTCTGATAAAAAGTACGATTTTCTGATATCAGTTGCATTAATTCCCTTAAAATTTCCTGTTTCTAAAAAAACCCATTGCGGAAATACTTTTAAATAATAAGATGAAGAATCTTTTTCATGACCAATAATGGCAATGGGAAGATGGGAATCAATCAATTTTGCAACTTCACCTTTTACATTTTGAATCCATAATTGTTCACAATATAATCTATCTCTTACATAGATAAAATCAATTCTATTTAATTGTTGTTTTGTTAAACAAGATTGAATCATTTGAATTCGCTCTTCTACACTCCAAGGACCTCTTATTGAAGGAGATAGATAAGCTCCACCTAAAACAAGAATAAGTCGATGCGATTTTTGCAATGCAGATATAATGCTGTTTAAATGCCCATTATGAAAAGGCTGGAACCTGCCAATATAAACACTTGCTGCATAAGGATATTCTTTTAAATTTGTCATTTTTAAACCTCGTACTTTTAACATACAATTTAGATGTATAATAAAAAATAGAGTCTTCCTAGTGCTTGACACTTATATATAACAGTAATACAGTTGTGCGACCATTCGTTTTGTTGACGAATGCTATATTTCTAATCACTAGAAGGAACTCTGTTATGAACTTTGCTTCAACAAAAAAATGGGCACTCATTGCAGCTCTTGCATGTTCACCATTGCTCGCTATGTCTGCAAGCGCTGCGGAACCTGCTGCAGCTAAAAAAGACACACCTTCTGCCACAACAAGCAAGAAGGGTTCTATGACTTTTAAAAATGATGAAGACAAAGCAAGTTACATTATTGGACATGAAATCTCTTCTAGTCTCAAAGGCGGCGAATTTAAAGTAAATAAATCGGTACTTTTAAAAGCGATTGAAGAAGGTTTAAATGGAAAAGAGTCTGAAATTAGCCAACAAGACTCCCAAGCATTCATGCAAAAATATATGACTGAGCAACAAAAAATCCGTGGAGATAAAAACTTAAAAGAAGGCGAAGCTTTCTTAAAAGCAAAAAAAGCGGAAAAAGGAATTGTTACATTAGCTAGCGGCCTTCAATACAAAATCGTAACAGAAGGCAAAGGCCCAAAACCTAAAGCAACAGATACGGTTACAGTAAATTACGAAGGTACACTCATTAATGGAAAAGTATTTGATAGTTCTTACCAACGCGGTCAGCCTGTTTCTTTCCCAGTAAATGGTGTTATTAAAGGCTGGACAGAAGCTCTACAACTTATGCCAGAAGGTTCTACTTGGATGCTTTATATCCCTGCAAACCTTGCCTATGGCGCACAAGCTCCTTCACCTGCAATTGGTCCAAACTCAACTTTAGTATTTAAAGTGAATCTTGTTTCTATTGCAAAACCAGCTCCTGCAACAACACCTGCACCTGCAAAAACTGCTGAAGCTGATAAAAAATAATTTTATATTTTTTAGATAATTTACCCTCAATTCATTTTTTGAATTGAGGGTTGTTTTATTTATATTCTAAGCATTTACTTTCATTATCACAGAATGATAATTTACCATTCTCAAAATGATAATATGTGTTTTTAAATAAACTTTTTACTCCAAAACAAAAAAAATACGCTTTATTTCTTTCTTTAATTTTAAATACATCACTTGATTCATTATCAAAAGAAAATCTAAAACTGGAACTTTCTATTTTTCCTGAAGACTGAGTACCTACAAATTTCATTTCACCAGAACACTTAAAAGTAAAGTTTTCCTTTTTATCTGTATAAAAATACTTTATAGATGAATCTTTATTTAAAGAAACAGAAGATAAATCTAATTTATATTGAATATCATCTTTTTCCTTTTCCCAAATAGCAAATAAAGAAGTATTTTTTTCTTTCGTTTTTATATTATTATTGTTATTAGCGTTGCTATTATCCTCTTTTTTTCCACAGGAAATAAAAGCTAAAATTGCTAAGATATATATAAAATTTTTTTTGAGCATATAACGTAAACTCCTATTTGAATACCATAGACAATAATACTGATCTCATTTTTAATTACACAATTAATTAAAACAATCAATAAACCATTTAAAATATAAACAAAATACATATATTATTATAAATTAAGAATTGTTTTATAATAATATATGTATTTCATTTTTATATTTATAAGATGATTTATTTCAAAATTACATATTGGTTAATATAAAATTAAGAAAGAAAGGCACTTTTATATTTACCTTTTTTAAAATTTTTCCTCATGATATAAAAAAAGTTCAAAGAATATTCGGCAGAGTATGCCATCTAAAAGCACAAAAATTACATAGTAATTTTTCATAAATCCCAGAGGAGAGTAGTTTATGTATTTACAAAATCGTCTTGCTAAGTTAGTGGCTACAGGTACTTTAATTAGCTTTTTAGCTGCGTCATGTGGTAAAACAAATTCAACAAATAACCAACCACAATCAGCAGATACAAATCCTGCACCCGCTTCAGCGGCAACAACACCTCCTCAACAAAAAGCATCCTATTTAGGTGTTTGGAGAGAAATAGATAAGGATGGAAAAGAATTAGACACTGTTATTAAAGTAACAGAAACGACTGCTCAATCCTGTACTTTAGGAAACAAACCAGAAGAAAAAGCAAAAGTGGAAGAGTTTTCAATCAACCCATTAAATTCAACTTCATTCCAAAGACTTTCCGAAGATAAACAAAAAGTTTTAGAGACTTATAATTACTCTGAATCGGACTCTAGCAAGTACCTTGAGAGGTCAACGGAACGAAGCAGCGGCACAACCGCTTCTGAGCAAACCACATCCAGCACAACAGCATCAGCTACAGCAACTACAACAGCAAACACTCCTCTTAGCACAAAATTTATTGCTAAAGAAACAGCAGTCGAAACAGATCAATTAAAATCATGTTTCCTTGATCCTACAAAACCAGATCCTACAAAACCAGACCCTACAAAACCAGACCCTACAAAACCAGACCCTACAAAACCAGATCCTACAAAACCAGACCCTACAAAACCAGACCCTACAAAACCAGACCCTACAAAACCAGACCCTACAAAACCAGATCCTACAAAACCAGATCCTGTAAAACCAAGTACACCTATTGTCTCTACTTTTAAAAATATCATTGATATTGTTAAACAAACAGATCAAAAAGTAAAGGCAACAAATAATGTGGGTGAAAAAATTGTTGCAGGATTTGAAGCTGCAGGCCAAGTAGCAGTTGAAATTGGAAAAGGTATCATAGACACAATTCAATTTGTTGGAAAATTTATCAAAGGATTATTTAAATAATCCTTTGCCACCTTAAAAAAAGAAATACATTTGTTATAAAAGCGAGTGTATTTCTTCTTATTATTTATTTAATGTCTCTAAAATATATTTTGAAATAAAGATATCTTGAGCTGCTAAACCAGTTAAATCTGATATTGTAATATCAGATTTATTTCGCTCATAAAGATTTGGCGTCATAATTAATTTACCTATTTCAGTCATATTCTTTCTTAAAGTAACATTAGCTTTTACCGCATGAGAAGAGTCTCCATATTTTACACACTGTTCAATGGAATCTACAAAAATACGAGATGCTTTTTTAAATACGGAAATATCTAGTTCTTGTTTTATACCATCATCTGCACCAATTGCTGTGATATGAGTTCCTGGGAGGATAAAATCATCAAACAAAATGGGTTCACATGTAGGAGTTGTTGTTACTAATAAATTACAATTTTGTGCTACAAAATAGGCGGAATCTGAAATATAAACATGATAACCTAAATTCTCAAACTTTTGCTTTATTACTTCAATTTTAAATGTATTTCTTCCATATAAATATAAATTTTTTAACTGTGGAAATTGAATTTTTAAAAATTTTGCTTGCAAAAAAGACTGAATTCCATAGCCAAATATTCCTACTGAATTTATATTTACAGGTGCTATATATTTTGCACAAATCACTCCCGCAATTGCTGTTCTTATATCCGTAAGGTAACCTTGATCATTTAAAATAATTTCAGGTACACCCGTATTTGCATTTATAACAACAATAGCTCCTTGGCTATTAGAAATAGAATATTTAGAATTATCGTAAAAACCAGATGCTATTTTAATAAAAAAATAATTATCAGATTTCATCATTCCAGACTTAATATGGATATCCGCTTTTTTATCTTCAAATTGATAATGAGATATAGGTAAAGATGAAATATTATTATTAGAATACTCAATAAAAGATTTTTCAATTTCTAAAATTATTTTTTTAAAATCGAAACAATTTTTTATTTCTTCTAATGAAATTATTTTCATACTAAATTTTCCGAATGAAGAAATCTTTTTAATCTTATTAACGCTTCGGGCATATTTAAGCGGCCATAGCCAACTCTAAAATGATTTTCTTGATTATCAAATATATCCCCTGGCAATAATACCACACCTTCTTTTATCCTTAGTCTTTCACAAAAATCATAAATGGATAGATCTAATTTTAATTTGGGAAATGCGATACAGCTACCTTTGGGCTCAAACCATTCAAAAATGCGATTGTGTTCTTGAAAAAAATGTTTTAAAAGAATTAAATTTTTGTTTAAAATATTTAAGTTTCTTAAATTGATGTCCTCTTCATTTTGTAACGCAATCAAAGATAATATTTCGCTTGGAGCACTATTACAAATTGACAAATAATGTTTCATGTTTGAAATATTTTTTAAAGTTTTTTTATCCTGCATAGCAAGCCAGCCAATGCGGAGTCCAGGCATTCCGTAGGATTTAGACATAACACCTAAACTAATTCCTTTTTCATATATTGATGCGACATAAGGAAGCCTATCTTCTTTATTATGCTCTAGCCCTCTATAAACTTCATCTGAGAAGATATAAATTCCATGTTTTCTTGATAATTCAATTAGGCTATTTAACTCATTTTTTGAAATGAGAGCACCTGTTGGATTATGAGGAAAGTTAATAATAATTAATTTTGTATTTGATTTTATAAGAGAATAAACCTCGGACAGGTCAAAAAAAGATTTTCCATTATCAAATTTAATTTTTAATTCACTTATTTCACAAAGATGATTAGGAATATCTCTTAAAGATTGATAACAAGGTGTTAAAACAATAACATGATCATTTTTATCAATTATTGTATTCAAAGCAGCATAAATAGCTTCTTCTGCACCCGTAAAAGTACAAATATTCTCAAAAGCTGAATTTAGCTGGTACTTTTTATTTAATTCTTCTAATAATAAAGGGTTTCCAAGAGGGAGAGTATATTCTAATTTTAAATTATTCCAAATATTTAAAACATCTGGATTCGCTAGTTTTATAATATCTTGCATTAAAAAAGATTCCATGTCCGATCCCGAAAACATGATATCACAAAAAAATTCTCTTTCTGAAAGATAATCTTCTAATTTAAAAATTGGTAACTTCATTTTTATTTATTCATCCTTTTCATTTAAGTAATTATAAACCGTAGCTCTAGATATTTTTAATATTTTTGCAACATAGTCTTTTGAATTTTTTCCATTAAAAGCGCCTTTATTTTGCAAGTCTATAATAAGTTCTTTTTTCTCTTCTTTATTAATGCTATCAATGACTTTACCTTTTTCTTTTAAATTATTATTTATATAAATATTAATTTTTTCTCTCCAATCATCTTTAAACATAAAAGAAGCGGAGCGATCATAGTCTGATTTTCCAATAAATATTTCTATAAAATTTGATAATTGGTTTAAAACTGAAATATCAAAATTTAGGCACATTAAATATTTTTTTTCATTTTTCTCTTCAAGAACAATACTAATTGATTTTAATATTTTTCCATCAAAATTAATTTTTTCATAGGGCCCAATGATTTTCTTAGATATTTCAAATGAGATATCATCTAAAACAGAATCATCACCCAATTCACGATTGGAAAAGTTATTACCAATGTATATCACTTTTTTTTGTTTAATATCATGAAGCACAACTTCCAATTGTGGGTAAAAAAGTTGTTCTAAAGCTTTTGCTATATTGAAATACTGTTGAATCATAACCTACTCTCCTAGTATTAGAAAATATAATCTAATTTAGATATTTTTGTCAATATATTTTAATTATATGATTTTATTAATTTATTTTTAAATTTATAACTTATTGAATTAAATAACATAACAACCAACGTCTTGACTTAAAAGAACTTTTATGACTTAATCACGCTGTTCTCATTCACTAGAAAGGACTCGTCAATGAATCTAAAAAAAATCATTGCTCCATTGATACCGTTCTCTATCTTGTCTTCTGGATATGCCTTTGCTATTTCAAACGATAGTAACAAGCAAAATAAATATGAGTGTAATATTGATTTTGATTCGGGAAAATCTTCAATCAATCAACCTAAAATAGATCAATGCTTAGAACAAATTCCGAAAAATGAAAAAATTACTTTTTTACAAATTATTTCTTCTGCCGATCACAAAGGTTCCTATGCATTTAACAAAAAATTAACTGAGGAACGCCTTAATAAAATATATTCCTATGTAAGCCAAAAAATAAAAGCTCAGGATTTAAAATTACTTTCTGTTGGAAAAAACGAGAAATTAGGAAAACGGGCAAATATATTAATTATCACAGAAAAAGAAGAGAAAAATATTCCAGTGATTACGGATCAGTCTTCATTTAAAAGCAATAATTTAAATAATTTAAATAATAATTATAGTAAACCTATTGATAGAAAAATTACTGAAAATTATTCTGAAACAAAAAATTATACTTTAGATCGAAAACTCGAATAAATATTTTCAATTTATAAAATTAAATATGCCAGTTAATATTTAAAAAATGCTGCAAAAAAATGGTATATAATTAAATAAACGCAGAAAATCTTCCAAAAAATTAAATATTAGCCCCTTATTAGATTAAATTTTTGATGCGATTTAATTCTTTTCTAGCAATCTTTGTTAGTATTTTTTTTCAAAAATGTTTTACAAATTGGAGCTACTTTTTCAATTTCATCTAAAATTATATTAAATCTCAAGTGATATATAAAATAACGCAATTAAAAAAAAACTATGCCTCATATACTTGATTATCTTTTGACCATGAAGTATGAATTTAATTATGAATTTTAACAGTCCATTTCAAAAATCACATCAGTGTTCTTCTGAATGATTTTTTAAGTAAAAACTCAACAATGAATATCGATTATCTTATCTAAATAGGATTTAAATAACTTCTATCTAGGATGAAAAAATGTTTCATAAAAAATATATTTCAAGTAAAATAATATTTTCCAACTTAATAATTTGCACTTTTTTTATTCCAATGAACTCTTTTTCTAATGAAAGAAAGAATAATAAAGATATTAGAATTGCTGTTGTTACTCATGGAGAATCTTCCGATGCATACTGGACAGCAGTAAAAAAAGGAGTCGATGCAGCAGGAAAAAATTTGGGGATACATGTTAGCTATCAAGCACCAAATCAATTTGATGGCATAGCTATGTCAAGAATGATTGATGCTGCTATTGCTGGAAAAGTGGATGGACTCGTTGTTTCTATCCCTGATGCAAATGCATTAAGTAAATCTATTAAATCTGCTGTCGCAGCCGGTATCCCTGTAATAACAATTGATGCAGGAAAAGAAGAAGGTGAAAAATTAGGAGCGAAATTTTTTGTAGGAGGTTCTTCGAATTTTGATTCGGGAAAACAAGCTGGCATAAAAATGGCTCAAGCTGGAGTAAAAAAAGCAATTTGCATTAACCATGAGGTCGGAAATCATAATTTAGATGAAAGATGTGAAGGTTTTTCAAAAGGATTGGGAAAAAATGCATCCATTGTTTCGGTCAATTTAGATCCAACAGAGACAAGTAAAAGAGTTTCCGTTTACTTAGATACGCATAAAGACATTAATGGAATAATTACATTAGGACCAGTTCCTGCCATAACAATATTAAAAATTTTAAAACAGAAAAAAATTTTAAATAAATATAAATTTGGCACATTTGATTTATCATCTGAAATATTAAATGCCATATCAAAAAACGAAATTCTTTTTGGAATTGATTCACAACAATATTTAATGGGTTATCTTCCTGTAACCCTTCTTGCACAGAATGCAATGTATGGAACATTACCAGTTAGCAATATTTATACTGGACCCAATTTTATAACGAAAACCGATTCCGAAAAAATTCTCGAATTGAGTAAAAAAGGATTACGATAATAAAGTAACAAAAATGTAATAAATAAAAATATCTTCTTATCGGAGTTTTTAAATGGGTACAAAATCAACTTCAATAAAATTAATAAATAAAGGATTAGGAAGTGATACAAAACGTATTCACAAAACCTCATCTATAATTAAATTACTCAGAAGACCCGAGCTAGGAGTTACTTCATCAATCATATTTGTTTATTTTATATTTTTTATACTTGCTGGCTCTAGTGGAATGTTTAGTGCTGAAGGAATGATTAATATTTTTCAAGTTTCAGCCGAGCTTGGAATTCTTGCAGCAGCCGCTGCTTTATTAATGATTTCAGGAGAGTTTGATCTATCAATGGGATCCATGATTGCATTTGCAAGTATTTGTATTGGGATTTGTGTTAGTCAATTCCAAATCCCTCTTTCGATTTCAATAGCGCTCACTTTTACGCTTGCTATTTTAATTGGTTGGTTCAATGGTTGGCTTGTCGTTAAAACAGGATTGCCTTCGTTTATTGTTACCTTAGCTTCCATGTTTATTTTAAGAGGACTTTCTGTAGGTTTAGCAAGATCATTTACAGGAAGCACACAAATACCTTACATAACGGAAGGTGCAGAACAAAGTTTTAGCGTATTTTTATTTAGTGGCCATGTTGGAAAACCATTTTTTATTTGGCTTTCTGATAATCATTTATTAGCAACTCGTCCTGATGGTTCAACTGTCATTGAAGGTATCCCAATATCATTATTATGGTGGATTTTATTAACTATAATTGCATCATGGGTTTTACTAAAAACACGTTTTGGAAATTGGATATTTGCAGTAGGAGGAAATATTAATGCTGCAAGAAATATGGGTATACCAGTCCATAATGTAAAAATTATTTTATTTATTATAACTGCTTTAGCATCAACTCTTTTTGCAACAATTCAAGTAACAGAATCAGGTTCAGCAGATACTTTAAGAGGGATGCAAAAAGAATTTGAAGCCATTATTGCTGTTGTCATTGGAGGAACACTATTAACAGGAGGTTATGGCACAACCATTGGAGCGATGTTAGGAGCTCTCATATTTGGTACAGTTCAAATTGGAATTTTTTATACAGGAATTGACAATGATTGGTTTAAAGTTTTTCTAGGAATCATGATTCTAGTTGCTGTTTTATTTAATACATATGTTCGTCGTCGCGCTCTTTTATCTCATTAGGAGTGCATTACATGATTCAATCTATTATTGAATTAAAAAATATTTATAAAACATTCGGATCTATTGTTGCTTTAACTGATGTTACTTTTGATATAAAAAAAGGGGAAGTTCATTGTTTACTTGGTGATAATGGAGCAGGAAAATCTACATTAATTAAAATACTATCCGGAGTTCATCAACCAACAGGAGGTAAATTATTAATTGATGGAACTCCAATCCTTTTATCCTCCCCCCGAGATGCTATTGACTTAGGAATTGCAACCGTTTTTCAAGATTTAGCTATGTCTCCTTTAATGAGCATTACTCGTAATTTTTTTATGGGAAGAGAACCTGTTAAAGGCAGAGGATTTTTGCAAAGAATTGATATGTTAAAAGCAAATCAAATTGCTTTACAAGCTTTATCTGAAATTGGAATTGACATTCGAGATCCTAGTCAATCAGTTGGTACTTTATCAGGTGGCGAAAGGCAATGTGTCGCTATTGCCAGAGCAGTTCATTTTGGTGCTCGGGTTTTAATATTAGATGAACCAACTTCCGCCTTAGGAGTTCATCAAGCCTCTCTTGTTCTTAAATACATTGCTCAAGCAAGATCACGAGATTTAGGAGTTGTATTTATTACTCATAATATTCATCATGCTTTTGCAATTGGGGATCGATTTACTTTATTAAATAGGGGAACAAGTCAAGGAACTTTCAAAAAAACAGAAATCTCTCAAGAAGAAGTTTTGCAAGTTATGGCTGGTGGCGAAGAATTACATAAGGTTCAATTAGAAATAGAAAAAATAAATTCACAAAGTAACATTAAAGAATTTCATTAAATCATTTAATAAATGAATTAAAAGGAACCATATGAGCAAAATAAGACTCGGTATGAATCCAATTACTTGGAGCAATGATGATGATCCCTCTTTAGGAGGTCATACACCTCTTACAACTTGTTTAGAAGAAACGAAAAAAGCGGGATTTTCTGGTACAGAACTTGGCGGTAAATTTCCAAGAAAACCAAATGAATTAAAAAATATTTTAGCTGAATTTGATTTAGAATTAGTTTCTGGTTGGTTTGATGGACATATTGCAGAGCGCAATGTAGAAGCAGAATTTGACGCAATTATGCCTCACCTTTATTTATTAAAAGAATTAAATGCTAAAGTAGTTGTTTATGCAGATGTTAGCTATAGAAAAAGAGATTGGTTATTTAAACCTATCTCTGAATGCCCTAAATTAAAAACAAATGAATGGGAAATATATGGAAATAAAATTACTAAATTGGCAAATCTAATAAAAGATTTTGGATTAAATATGTCATTCCATCATCATATGGGAACAATTGTTGAAACAGATAAAGAAATCGATTTATTAATGGAAAATACAGGTTCCTCTGTTGGATTATTATTAGATACTGGTCATTGTGTTTTTTCTGGTGGAAACCCTAAAGAGCTTGTTGTAAAATATGCAAAAAGAATCAATCATGTTCACTGCAAAGATGTCAGAAAATCAAAACTTGAAAAAATTATCTTAAATCATTCAAGCTTTATGGATTCTATTTACAATGGAATTTTTACGGTACCTGGTGATGGGTTTATCGATTTTACAGATATTTTGTCTGTCCTTGCAGCTCAAAATTATCAGGGATGGCTTGTTGTTGAAGCAGAACAAGATCCAAATAAAGCACATCCTCTTACTTATGCAAAAATGGGTTATCAAAATTTAAAAAAATATGCATTACAAGCTGGATTGCTTGTGGCAAATTAAATAAGGAATCCAAATGAAAAGAATAAAAATATGTGTCGTTGGTGCTGGATTAATTTCACAAATAGAACATATTCCAAACTTACTTCGATTAAATAAATTATTTGATCTTGTTGGAGTTGCAGATCCATCAAAGAATGCAAGAAGTTATTTTTCTGACCGTGGGATTAAAACATTTTCTGATTATGGCGAATTATTTTCTCAACAGTTAGATGCTGTTTTAATTGCCTCCCCAGATAGTTATCATGCTGAAATTGCACACGCAGCTTTGGATCGTGGTTTACATGTTTTTTCTGAAAAACCACTTTGTTACTCTATAATTGAAGCTGATAATTTAATTAAAGCACGAGATAAATCAAAGAAAGTTGTGCAAGTTGGATATATGAAACGTTTTGATCCAAATTATGAATTACTAAGAAAATTACTTCCTAAAAATGGAATAGGACTTAGATTAATTAGTGTTGAAGTGCAAGATCCAGGGGCATGGCCATTTAATCAGCATCAAGGAGAATTGATTTTAGCAAATGATATTCCTGCCGATTTAATTCTTGAATCAAGAAAGTTACGTTATCAACAAGTTGTATTAGCAAATGGAAAAAATATTAATGCAGATATCTTAAGAGGATTTACAGGGCCATATTCATCAAGTTTAGTTCATGATATAAATGCTGTTCATGGATTATTAGAAACAATGAATTTAAAAACATCTGAAGTTACTGGAGCCGCTTTTTTTGCTGATGGAACTTGTGCAAATGGAAGCGTTCGAATAAAAGATTGTGATGCTCTTTGGCAAATGTCTTTTGTCTCAATACCTAAACTTGCAGAATACCGCGAAAGAATTAGTTTATACTTTGATTATTCCGTTTATCATTTAGAATTTCCATCACCTTATTTAAATCATTTCCCAACAAAATTATGTGTATCCATATCAAATAAAGAAACATTACAAAATACAGAATATTGCTCAGGATATGAAGAGGCTTTTATTAGAGAGCTTCAAGGATTTTGGGCAAGTGTCACCTTAGGAGAGCCCATTCGAAATACAATTGAGGATGCAAAATTAGACATGCAACTGATAGCAAATTTAACCGCAAACATTAAATAAAAATTTTAAATTAAAAAAATTACTTACTATTTCAATTTTACGGATTAATCATGCTTGATAAAAATTGTTACTTAAAAAAAGATAGAAAATTTGATTTGATTTGCTTAGGAAGACTTGCAGTCGATTTATATGCTCAACAAATTGGAGCACCTCTCGAAGAAGTAAGTAGTTTTGCAAAATATCTAGGGGGATCTTCTGGAAATGTAGCTTTTGGAACTGCACGTCTAGGCTTAAAAACAGCGATGCTATCCTGCGTAGGCGATGATCAAATGGGAAATTTTTTATTAAATTCACTTTCCAAAGAAGGTTGCGATGTCTCTCATATAAAAAAAACAAAAGATCATTTAACCGCTATAACATTACTTGGAATTAAAGACCAAAAAACCTTTCCATTATTATTTTATCGTGAAAATTGTGCAGATATGTCATTGACTGAAAAAGATATTGATGAAAATTTTATTGCTTCATCGCATTCTCTTGCTATAACTGGAACTCATTTTTCACAAAAAAATGTTTATCAAGCTTCTTTAAAAGCATTAGACTATGCACAAAAAAATGATGTTTTAAAAATATTAGACATTGATTATCGGCCTGTTCTTTGGGGTTTGACAAATAAAAGCGATGGAGAAACTCGATTTATTGCAAACAATAAAGTAACAGAACATCTACAATCGATAGCCCCTTTATTTGATTTAATTGTTGGCACAGAAGAAGAGTTTTGTATATTAGGAGGAAATGAAAATCTTTTTGAAAGTTTAAAATTAATTCGAAATATAAATAAGGGAATATTTGTATTAAAACTAGGAGCAATAGGTTGTACTATTTTTGAAAACAAAATTCCGAATTCATTTGCTGAATGTGAGATCTATGAAGGAGTTAAAGTAGATGTTTTAAATGTTTTAGGAGCTGGTGATGCTTTTTTATCTGGCTTTTTGGCAAATTGGTTACGTAACAAAGATTTAAAAACTTGCTGTAATATTGCCAATGCCTGTGGTGCTTTAGTCGTCAGTCGTCATTCCTGTGCTCCAGCCATGCCAACATGGGAAGAAATAAAGTACTTTTTAAATCATGACATTTTAAAACCTTCATTAGATGTCAAATTAAATCGATTGCACCGCGTTACAATAGCAAAGCAACAATGGGATGAACTTTTTATCTTTGCATTTGATCATCGAATTCAATTTATGGAACTTGCCCATACTGCAAAACAACCAGAAATAAAAATTTCAGAATTAAAAAAGCTTTTTGTAACCGCAGTTTTAGAAACGGAATCAGAATTAAAACTTAAAGGAAAAATTGGGATTCTAGCAGACGATCAATTTGGACAAGAAGCTTTAAACATGGCCACAGGAAGAGGCTGGTGGATAGGGCGTCCTGTAGAACTTTCGTTATCAAATCCGTTACAATTTGAAAAAGGAAGTTCAATTGGCTCCCACTTATTAAGCTGGCCTAAAGATCATATTATAAAATGCCTCGTTCCATATCACCCAGATGATGAAGTCCAAAATAGAATAAAACAAGAAAAAAGACTCTTGTCACTTTATCAAGCGGCGCAAATTTCAGGTCATGAATTGTTAATTGAAATCATTCCACCAAAAATATTTCCATATGCTCAAGATACCGTTTACCGCTCCATGAAAAATTTATATAATTTAGGAATTTTTCCGGAATGGTGGAAAATAGAACAGCCAAGCATAGAAATATGGCCTTTCATAGATGAATTCATTGCAAAAAAAGATCCTTATTGTCGTGGTGTCGTTTTATTAGGATTAAATGAGCCTATATCCTTTATTAGTAAAGGTTTTAAAGCTGCTCATCATTCCAAAACATGCAGAGGATTTGCGATAGGTCGAACTATTTTTTATGAAGCAAGTAAACAATGGTTTTTTAATGAAATAAGCGATAGAGAAGTTATAAAAAAAACAGGCGATATTTTTAAAAATTTAATCCAAACATGGCAAAAAGAAAAAAGGAATACGATATGAAAACAATTCGCCTGACCATGTCACAAGCTTTAATTCGATATTTAACAGCCCAATTTATAGAACATGAAAACCAGAAAATACCAATATTTGGTGGCTGTTTTGCTATCTTTGGACATGGAAATGTTTCTGGAATTGGAGAAGCTCTTTTTTCTGCTAAAAATATTTTTCCAACTTACCGAGGACATAATGAACAAAGTATGGCTCATGCTGCCATTGCATTTGCAAAAAGTAATTTTCGTAGACGAATGATGGCAGTAACAAGTAGTATTGGACCTGGAGCAACAAATTTAGTAACTGCAGCAGCAGTAGCTCATGTGAATCGATTGCCATTGTTACTTTTACCTGGAGATGTGTTTACTTATCGTGGTCCAGATCCTGTTTTACAACAATTAGAAAATCCACAAGATGGGACTGTTTCCGTAAATGATTGTTTCCGTCCTGTTTCAAGATATTTTGATCGTATTGTGCGACCAGAACAATTATTAACCGCATTGCCACGCGCTCTTTCCATTCTTACAGATGCTTCCAACTGTGGACCTGTAACTTTATCATTACCTCAAGATGTTCAATCAGAAGCATATTCTTTTCCATTGTATTTTTTTGATGAAAAAATTTATCATTTTTACCCAAAAATATCAGGAAATGAAGAGTTAAGTTCAGCTATTCAATTTATTAAAAAGTACAAAAAACCATTAATTATTGCTGGCGGAGGTGTTTTATATAGTAAAGCATCAAATAATTTACAAATATTTGCGGAACAATTTGGTATTCCTGTCTGTGAAACACAATCAGGAAAAAGTGCATTAAAATGGGATCATCCGTTACAAATGGGTTCCATTGGAGTAACAGGCTCTCATGCTGCAAACACATTAGCAAAAAATGCCGATTTGATCATTGCTATTGGCACTCGTTTGCAAGACTTTACGACAGGCTCAAATTTATTATTTCAAAAAGCATCTTGCTTATCTATTAATGTGAATTCTTTTGATTGCATTAAATTTAACAGCCATTCATTACAAGCAGATGCCAATTGGGCATTACTCCAATTTTCAAAAATTCTCTCTGAAAATAATTGGAAAATTGAAGATAACTGGAGATTAAATTCTTGTGAATTAGGAAAAAAATGGCGTGATTCCGTAACAGAAATAACAAGTAAAATACTTCCACCTTCTATTGATTTTCTTCCATATGAAGGAGAAATTATAGGAGCCATACAAAGATCATCTCAAAATTCTTATATAAATGATATTGTTGTATGCGCTGCAGGAAGTTTACCTGCTGAACTTCATAAATTATGGCGAACTTCTTCACCAGGTGGCTATCATTGTGAATATGGTTTTTCTTGTATGGGATATGAAATTGCAGGCGGCCTTGGTGTTAAAATGGCTAATCCTAATAAAGAAGTGATTGTCATGGTAGGAGATGGATCCTATTTAATGCTCAATTCAGAGCTTGCTACAAGTATTATGTTAGATCTTAAAATAATCTTAGTTATCTTAGACAACAAAGGCTATGGATGCATTCATCGTTTGCAAAAATCATGTGGCATTGAGCCATTTAATAATATGTTAAAAGATTGCAGTATAAATTCGATGGAAAATTCAAATATCGATTTTGCTCTTCATGCAAAATCTTTAGGCGCTTTATCAGAACATGTTTCCTCAATTTTTGATTTTGAATATGCCATGGTCCGTGCCAGAAAAAGCACTCAAAGTTACGTTATTGTAATTGATACTGATTATCGACGCACTACGGAATTAGGTGGTTGCTGGTGGGAGGTTAGTATACCAGAAACATCTCAATATCAAAAAGTAAATCATGCTAGACAAAATTATCAAGATACACGTAATAAGAGATTATAATTAAATTCAAGCAAAACAACGTGGCCATCCATTAAGGAATTTGGTATGGATTTATTAATTAAGTCAAACCGTAAATCAAATGAACATATTATTATAACACCAGAATCTGCAGGCTGGCAATATATTGGGTTTATCATAACTGAAATAAAATGTGATCAGACAATATCATGGTTTGATACAAAACGTGAGCTTTGTTTAATTATTCTTAATGGAGAAGTTACAATACATATAGATCAACAAATATGGGAAGGAATCGGAAAACGCCAAAACGTTTTTGATGATTTACCTCCACATGCTGTATATATACCTCCTGCAAAATTTATTAAAGTAACAGCAACAAAAGAAAATACATTATGTGCACTATGTAGCGCTCCTGCAAAAGGAATTTTTCCTCCAAGATGGATTAAACCTGAAGAAATGGAAAAATCAGTTCGAGGAACAGGGACAAATCAAAGATTTGTAACAGATATTTTGCCTGCTAGCGCCAAAGCAGAATCTTTAATTGTTGTTGAAGTAAGAACACCTTCAAGTCACAGCTCTAGCTATCCACCACATAAACATGATAAAATTTTTCCGCAGGAAGAAACCCAATTGGAAGAAATTTATTATCATCGAATAGCTCCGAATCAAGGTTGGGTTTTTCAACGCATTTACACAGATGATCGATCTTTGGATCAAAGTGTCTCTGCAGAAGATGGAGATGTTGTTTTAGTTCCCTATGGATATCATCCTGTAGTTGTCCCACATGGATATCATTCGTATTATTTAAACGTTATGGCTGGCCCCATTCGAGAATGGAAATTTAGAAATGATCCTGTCCATGAATGGATGCTAAACTCCTAGTCGGAAATTCAAGAAATAGAATTAATTACATTTCATGCAAAGATCATAAAAATCTTTTGGATTTAAACTTGCTCCACCTACTAAAGCACCATCAATATCTGGACAAGACATATATTCGTGAACATTATTTAACTTAACACTACCACCGTATAAAATTTGTAACTTAGAGCTTGTTTCTTTATCAAAATAACTTGATAAAAATTCTCTGATAATTGCATGAGCTTCTTGAGCTTCGACAGAAGTTGCTGCTTTCCCTGTTCCAATAGCCCAAACAGGTTCGTATGCAATAGATAAAAGAGGATTTTTAGGATCTGATCCCAAAAATTCGGATACACTTCTAATTTCTGATGCAATAAAAGCTTCTTCTAACTGTGTCGTTAAAACTTCACGCAATTTTCCTTTTTCTCGTTGCTCTAACGTTTCTCCAATGCACAAAACAACTTTCATTCCTGCTCGAATTAAAGCTCCAACTCTAGCACCTGAAGAAGCATTTGTTTCACCAAACATTTGCCTACGTTCACTATGAGCAACTAAACTTCCCATGACCCGAAGACTTTTCAACATCGGGACAGATATTTCTCCAGTAAATGCACCATCATTTGCCCAATGTGCATTTTGCGCAAATAATGTAACAACATTTTGAGTTCTTCTGCTCAATTCAGAAAGAAATACACTTGGAGCAGCTATTCCAACCTCAATATTTAAATCTTGATTTGCAATCAAATTTGAAAAATTTGAAAAATCTGCACTTGCACTTGTAGCATCTTTAAACATTTTCCAATTACCAATAATTATTTTTTTTCTAGTTGTTTGCATAAATGCCTCTGTATTTTTAAAACTTTTTGAAATTCCTATTTCATTCTTAAAACTTTTATTCCAGGAAGTTCTTTTCCTTCTAAAAGCTCCATACTCGCTCCACCACCAGTGGAAACATGCGTTACTTTATCTTGTAAATTAAATTTTACAATGGCTGCAGCGGAATCTCCGCCTCCCACGATTGTTGTTCCTTCACAATGAGACATGGCCTCTGCAACTGCTTTTGTTCCTTTAGCAAAAGCTTCAAACTCAAATACTCCCATAGGACCATTCCAAACAACAACTTTACTATTTTCAATTACATTTTTAAAAACTTTTGCAGAATGTTCACCAATATCTAATCCCATTAATCCATCTGGAATATCTGCTGAGTTCACAACAACAGGGGTCACATTTTCAGAAAATTCGGCACCGCATAAATGATCTTCTGGTAGATAAATTTTAACATTGCGTTTTTCAGCAGCTTTAAAAATTTCTTCAACAAGAGCTAATTTATCTTCTTCTACACGAGATTTTCCAACATTTTTACCTTTACATTTTAAAAAGGTATAGGCCATAGCTCCACCAATAATCATATTATTCGCAATCGTTGTAAACTTACGAAGAATTTCGATTTTATCAGAAACTTTGGAACCACCAAAAATAGCGGTAACAGGAGCTTTAGGAGCACGGAAGGCTTCTTCTAAAAATTGCATTTCTTTTGCTACTAAAAATCCTGCTGCTCTTTTTTCAAGCGGAAAACATTCTGCAGCGGCATAAATAGAAGCATCTGCTCTATGACAAGTTCCAAAAGCATCGTTCACATAAAATTCAGCATATTGAGCTAATTTATTTGCAAAACTTTCATTACCTGCCTGCTCTTCTTTATGAAAACGGAGGTTTTCAAGTAAAATAATTTGTCCTGGTTTTAAATCATATACAATTTTACCAAAACCATCTTCTACAAAGTCATGAGCAAGAACAACTTCAAGATTTAATAATTCGGCAAGTCTTGTTCCAACAGGTGCGATTGAAAATTCTTCTTCAATACCAATTCCTTTAGGTCGTCCTAAATGAGAACATGCAATGATTTTTGCGTTTTTTTCGAGAAGCCATTTTATTGTTGGCAATGCTGCTTTAATTCTTGTTTCGTCAGATATTTTCCCTTTTTTGATAGGAACATTTAAATCGAGTCTTAATAAGACAACGGGTTGAGTGTTTGAAGAAAAATCGAGATCTTCCAAAGTACGTATACGTTTTGCCACTGGAATTCCTTTCTGAAGCAGGTTAAATTCACGAATCCTTGCAAAGTAAAGAACTCTTAAACGGCTTTGTCAAATAGTTGAGAAAAAACGCTTGTTGTGCGACAACAAGTCAACATATAGGAGTTCACGAATTCCTTTTATTTACCTCAGTAGGAGGCTCCCATTGAAAAATGATATCTTTGAAAAAAATCGTAATATTTATTCTATAATTTTATGCGGTGGATCTGGAACAAGACTCTGGCCATTATCAAGAAAATCGTTTCCAAAACAATTCCTCTCTCTGGGTTCAGATAAAAAATCATTACTCCAACTTTCCTTAGATAGAGTTAAAAATATTTCTCCTGCTAAAAATCGTTGGATCGTCACTGCGAAAGGCCAAGAAGAACTTTGTAGCAAACAAGTGGGAGCGAATGCAGATAAAATTATTATTGAACCAGAAGCTAGAAATACAGCTCCTGCAATTGCTTTAACAGCTTGGCAGCTTATGAAAGAAGACCCCGAATCTATTATGGTTATTCTTTCATCAGATCATTCCATCCAAAATGTGCGCTCCTTTGAGCAAACAATTTATGATGCCGTTCATTTAGCAAAACAAAATTTTTTCGTAACCATTGGTATTCAACCAACCTACCCAGCAACCGGATTTGGTTATATTGAACAAGGATTGCCTCTAGATATTGAAGGAAATATTCTTTCTCCTCAAAAATTAACAGAAACAGCAGCAACGGGATATAGCGTTCGCAGCTTTAGAGAAAAACCAAACCAAGCAGCAGCAGAGCAATTTTTGAGAACTCAAAAATACCTATGGAACGCAGGCATTTTTGTTTGGAAAACAAAAACATTTTGGAATGCTTTTTCCCATATTCAACCAGAATCTGCGAGTTTAATTGAGTCCATTACTTCCGATAATTTAGCAGAAGTTTATTCCAAAATTGAAAATTCTCCAATTGACATCGCCTTTATTGAGCAAACAAGCCATGTTGCTTGTGTACCCGCAAATTTCGACTGGAATGACGTAGGTTCTTGGTCAGCTGTTAGAGAGTGTTTTGAACAAGACAATCAAGGTAACAATGTATCTGGCGATGTTTTTCATTTAGAAACAAAAAATAGTGTCATTCACTCTACAGGACCTTTTGTCTCTGTCATTGGTATGGAAAATATTGCAGTAATTGCGACGAATGATGCTGTACTTGTCATGCCTCTCAATCGAAGCCAAGACGTAAAAAAGACAATCCAATACCTTGAAGTAAAAAATCAAAAGTTACTTTAAGTAAAATCTAATTCTGGGAAATTATATGAGCAAAATTCTTCTTGAAGCGGCACAGGGTAAAAAAACAAATAAAATACCATTATGGTTAATGCGCCAAGCAGGCCGCTATCTTCCCGAATATCGTGAAATTCGAAAAAGACACAATACTTTGGAAATGTTTAAAACACCTTCTATTGCCGCTGAAATTACTTTACAACCGTTAAAAAGATTTAATTTAGATGGCGCTATTCTTTATGCAGACATCTTACTTATTCCTGATGCTATGGGATTAGATTTATTTTTTGTCGAAAAAGAAGGTCCTCGTTTTTCTAAAACTATTCGCTCCACAACAGATTTGAACCAAATTATTTCTCTTGCCGAAAACACAGACAAGCTTTTAGAGAAACTAAGTTACGTTAGCGAAACTCTGGATCGCGTTAAACAAAATTTATCTAAAGAAACAACCCTTCTTGGATTTGCTGGTGCCCCATTTACAGTAGCAAGTTATATGATTGAAGGTGGAAGTAGTGCAAAAGGCGATTTTTTTGAATGCAAAAAATTTATGTTTAATGAACCAAAAGCGTTTCATAAACTTATGGATCTCATTACAAATGCAACTATTGCTTATTTAAAAATGCAAATTAAATTTGGAGCAGAAGTTGTTCAACTATTTGAAAGTTGGTCTGGAGCCTTATCACCCGATCAATATAATGAATTTTGTTTACCTTATACTAAAAAAATTGTAGATGAAATTAAAAAACAAATTCCAGTGATACATTTTTTTGGACAAGGAGCATCTCTCATTCCAGAAGCTTTAAAAATAAATCCGAATGTTCATAGTGTTGATTGGAGACAAGATCTTTCTCATGTTTCAAAAACTTTTTCAGGCTCCGGAATTGCTTTACAGGGTAATTTAGATCCTTTGTTACTTTATGCGCCTCAAAATCGTTTAATTGAGAAAATTGAACATTGTTTAAAAATTGGATCCGCGCATCCACATGGATATATTTTTAATTTAGGTCATGGATGCACACAACACACACCTATAGAAAATATTTCCTGTTTAGTGAATACAGTAAATAATTTTAAATCATAAAAAATTCTCCTTTTAATAAATAAATTATACAAATTTACCTATTGTCAATTAGATGCCTCCTTTTAATTATATCTTTAATTTTTTAATATTAAACTAAATAATAATTTAAAATAATGAGAGGATGATTCGTGAAAAAAACATTAATTTTATTTAGTTTATTTGCATTTCCTTTAGCATATTCACAAGAAAAAAAATCGGTTGACGGCAAAGTGTCCTCCCAATAAGTGATTTTTACAAAACGTAAATACAGATTTAAATTTCCTTTTGAGGGGGAGATTTAAATGGAGATGGAAAATAGACTTTTAAAACTGTCAGAACAAGTCGCTTTTGAAAGAAGCAAAGGAAATAT
>RRZU011688802.1_pt1 | contig 47815 bp, 42 predicted proteins | sample 2165561 | NCBI WGS metagenome assembly RRZU01 (sample SAMN10456909, study PRJNA506462) | wastewater metagenome | isolation source: wastewater sludge | place: USA: Moscow, Idaho | reverse complement strand
CTACCTGAAAGGGCTACCTGAAAGGGCTACCTGAAAGGGCTACCTGAAAGGGCTACCTGAAAGGGCTACCTGAAAGGGCTACCTGAAAGGGCTACCTGAAAGGGCTACCTGAAAGGGCTACCTGAAAACATCGCTGTGCTTGTTTTCAGGTAGCCCTTATCCATTGCACCATTACCGTGCTGTTTTCTGTTGTTCGGGCAGTGACACACAGCATATCAGCCAGCCGTTACAATGCGTTAACCTGCATGTTTAATCGCAATCGCAAAAAAAAGCCGTTTGCACAATCTGCACCCAAAGTGCCAACCATGCAAACGGCGAACTCAGCCCCCATTGCTCCGGCTGTGCCGGATAAAACAAGCTGTCTAAAGCCCCCAAGCTTTAGACAGCCAACTACTCCCTTTAAAACAGCCGTGCGCTTTCATCCCCTTGCGCAACTTGCTGTTGTGCCCCTTTTATTGTTGTAACAGTGCTTTGGCGGATTCTTCCATATTCGATTTGAAGCGGTAGTCGCTCAAAATCAGATTGCACAAGTAAACGATGCTGATCGAAAACAGGGCAATGCCGGATAAGGTGAATAAAATCAAAATCAGTGCCGATAAGTTAGTCATAATGTTTTCCCGTATTATGTATTGGCCATGTGGCTTTTTTTAAGTTTGGTTCAAATGGCAGTGTGTGCCGAAGCCGGTGCGATTTTCAGGTCTTTAGCGCCTTGTTTCGCACGTTTGGCCGCTGCCGGTGCCAAATGTCCCCATTTGGAGTACAACACGTAAGCAATCATCGACAAATAACCCAAAGAGGACAGCAGGCCGATGATGGCAAACAAAGGAATCAGACGTTCAATCATGATAATGCTCCTAACTTCAATTTAATATTATTAATCCCGCCAGCCCCGTGCTGGCTTTGGTTTGTATGCCGTAATGTGTTTGGCTTGTTTTTTGTTTGGCGGTTTGTTCCGCTCTGTGTGTAAAATACATAGCAACAGCTATGCCAAAGTTTCATATTTATTAAAAATAAATCATATCTGGCTGTATTTTATATATTTTTTATAAATAATACCGTTTATTTTTTTAAACAACCGTTTGTCAGATAGTGACAATTTCAGACAAAGTGACATTTTGCGTCATGAACAGACCGAAACAGGGTGACGTTTTATGTCATTATTAGAGCAGTTATTCTTGATTTGACGGCGAAAATGCCAATTAGCCCTAACCGTTATCTATTAATAGCCAATTGCCGTCTGCCATCTCCCATAATATGGCCAATTAATCACTCAAATAAATTATCGTGTTTGCACAAGCTGCCGTTTGGTTTGCAAAAAACCGCAGCAAATTTAGTCTGACAAATATCTTTAACGCCCCACCCAAGCAGATTTACCGCCGAAAAACGCGTCTTTACATTTCAACGCCGTATGATGCAGCCATTCCCCAACCACAGACACAGGAATCTGATCTGATATGAAAAAAATCACCACCTTCGTAACTGCCGCTGCCCTGATAGCCTCCACTGCCGGCCTTGCCGTTGCCGCTGACAACAAACAGCCTGAACAACGCTCAGGCCACAGTAAACCGTATCAGCAACCACATATGGGTAAAGACGGAATGCCGCGCGGCTTCGAGCATTTGAATTTGACCGAGGCGCAAAAAAGCCAGATTCAAAGCATCATGCAAAAAAACCGTCCGCAACAAAATGATAATGCACGTGCGGAACAGCAAAAACAGTTTGAAGCCCAACGCGCCCAAGAACAGCGCCTAATTGAGGCCAAAACGTTTGACGAAGCCGCCGCACGTCAAATGATTAATCAACGCATGGCCGAACGGCAGCAAAAAATGGGCGAATTTGAGCTGAACCGTTTAAAAACCCGTCACGCTGTGTTCCAAGTATTAACACCGGCGCAACAAAAGCAATGGCAGGAGCAACAAGCGCAACGCACCCCAAAGCGCATGCCCGACAATAAACGTTAAAACCGCATTGTCCACAATAAAAAGCTGTCTGGTAAACCAGCAGCTTTTTTTGTTGGTTTGCATAATAATACAATAATGAAATAATTACTACCCTAAAATACAGTCATCTTATTAATTTATTTATCTACTAAATCTGTAGTCAACCACACCTTTCAGCGCTATATTCCTACCGAATATTCAGATATACTAATCTTGCTATTATTTAATTTAAAACAATAGCTATGAAAATAAAAAGGTTTTGCAAATAACATATATTAAAAAAATCCAAACCGAACACATTACCTGTACAAATTATAGCGGCATCACCAAATCTATGGGCAGCACCCTCGATGCCCGAAAACCACTTGTGAAATATGGGTTAACCGATGCCATTATATGTTTATCAGGAGATAAATCTTGTCCAGTTATTCTCTTTACCGCTGCGCTGTTTTATCTGTATCTACCAGCTCTCTGGATAAAGTGCTTGACCGCAACAGCCCGATTCAGATTTTGCGCGCTACCATCCATGTAGACGGCCAATCGTACAGCGACGGCTTGAACATGAATCCGGAACAGTTTTACGAATGGATAAATGCCCATCCCGCCGGCGAAGCATCCACCGAACCACCCGATAGCGACACCATCCGCCAAACCTTCAGGCAACTGAAGGCGCAAGGCTATCATCAAGCCATTGTGACCACACCTTGCCGCGAATTGAGTGAAACTTACCGCATGATTGCTGCCGTGGCCGGCGAGCTGGCCGGCGAACTGGAAATTCATGTGTTCGATACCGGCACACTCTGCATGCCGGAAGGTTTTTTTGCACTGGAAGCACTGCGTCTACTTGAGCAAGACATAGCGCCCGCCGATATCGTTACTTATCTGGAACAATTGCGGCCGCTGAGCCAGATTATTTTCAGCGTAGATTCCGTGCAGCACATCATGAAAAAAACCGTGTTCAGTCGCTTGGGCGGCGCGCTGGCCGATTGGTTGCAAATCAAGCCGATTTTGCGCTTCCAAAACAGTAAACTTGAGCATGTAGGCAATAGCCGCACCACGGAAACAGCGCTAGACGAAATCGTGCAAACCGTTGCGGCGGCGCTGACCAATCAGAATATCGAAGCCTACGGCCTTTACTGCGGCAATCCGGCACTATACGACCATTTCGCCGACAAGCTCTATCAGGCTACCGGCCTGCAACTCTCAGGCTATCCGGTTTCGCCGGCTGTGGGCGTCTATATCGGCCCCAATGCGGTTGGCGTGGGCATTGTGGAAAAATTGCCTTTGGTGCGCTCGCACTGAACCATTGAAAAAAGGCTACCTGAATATTCAGGTAGCCTTTTTTATCCGGCAACTTAATACCAAACAGCTTTACAAATAGAATTTTTCGATAACTTGCAAATTATCATCCAGCTTATATACCAAAGGCTGACCGGTGGGGATTTCCAGACCCATGATGTCATCGTCGGAAATGCCCTCGATGTGTTTAGCCAGGGCGCGTAGGGAATTGCCGTGTGCCGCCACCAGCACGCGTTTACCGCTGATAACGGCCGGAGCGATTTGGTCTTCCCAGAAGGGCAAAACGCGCTCCAGCGTAACCTTTAGGTTTTCACCGCAGGCAATCACGTCTTTAGGCAGGTGCGCATAGCGGCGGTCGTTTTGGGCGGAGAATTCGTCGGCCGGATCAAGCAGCGGCGGCAGCGTGTCGTAGCTGCGGCGCCAGATGTGCACTTGTTCGTCTCCGTATTTATCGGCGGTTTGCTTTTTGTCGAGACCTTGCAATTGGCCGTAATGGCGCTCGTTTAACCGCCAAGTTTTGATTTGCGGCACCCACAATTGATCGCTTTCTTCCAACACAATATTGCAGGTTTTGATGGCACGGGTGAGCACTGAAGTAAAGGCAATGTCGAATTCGTAGCCTTTTTCTTTCAGTTTTTGGCCGGCGGCAGTGGCTTCGGCCACGCCTTGCTCGCTCAGGTTAACATCGCGCCAGCCAGTAAACAGGTTTTTGGCGTTCCACTGGCTTTGGCCGTGGCGGATAAATACGAGTTCCATTGTTTTCTCCAGAAGTTGGTGATAGATAATCGGGGTTTAGCAGCAGATGTTATAACAAAAATCCGGCCTCTGGCAAAGCGGCACGGATATTCTGTTGCCACAACGTGCCGAGCGCAACGCTGCTGTATAAACAATCAGGCTTTTTTGACAAATTCCGATTTCAGATTCATCGGCGTGCCGTCGATTTTACAGCCGATATCGTGATCGCCTTCTTGCAGGCGGATGCCTTTTACTTTGGTGCCCTGCTTGATCACCATCGAGCTGCCTTTTACTTTCAAATCTTTAATCAATACCACTGTATCGCCGTCGACCAACGCGGTGCCGTTGGCATCTTTTACAATAACGCGCTCTTCCGCCGCCGCTTCACCCTCCTGCCATTCATGCCCGCATTCGGGGCACACAAGCTGTACGCCATCATGATAGGTGAATTCAGACTGGCATTGCGGGCAATTGGGTAAACTCATGAGACTTCCTTACAATCAGGGCAAAATTTTATTATAAAGGAAAAGGCTACCTGAAAGTGGATTTCAGGTAGCCCGAAACTTTTACCAAGCCCCCCAGATATGGATACCGTTTAAGGCGGCGTAGCAATGCGCAACGCAAAAATGCGCCACAGATGAGTGTTTGGCAAAGGGCTCAGTCTTCACTATCAAAATGGCTTATTCATGCACCTTCAATAATTCTACTTCAAAGATCAAAGTGGCATTAGGGGGAATCACGCCGCCTGCGCCGCGTGCACCATAACCCATTTCCGGCGGAATAGTCAGTTTGCGTTTGCCCCCTTCTTTCATGCCGCCGAAACCCTGATCCCATCCCTGAATCACCTGGCCTGCACCCAGCACAATGGTCAACGGCTGGCGCCGGTCGTGGCTGGAATCGAATTTACTGCCGTCTTCTAACCAACCGGTGTAATGCACAGTAATCTCTTTGCCGGCCACGGCTTCTTGGCCCTGGCCGATTTCGATGTCTTCAATGATCAAGCTCATTTTTATCTTTCGTAAAAATCGGGTAACGGCACTAATGTAGCACAGTTTGCCGTGAGCCGGCCAATCAGTTGCCAACGCATTGGTGCAGGGGGATTTTATGGCTGCTTTTCTGCTCTCTATTGCGTTTGCGCTCATAGCGGTTCCATACTTTTTCGTGGAAATAAAACACGATTGTATTGACCATCGGCTCAATCAGCGCCACGGCACTGGAAATACCAATACTGCCGGTGAGTAGATAAGTGATACTAAAGGCGACGCCGAAGTGTAAAATGGCGAAAGTAAGCGTTTTCATCATGGCAGGCTTCCTTATGCTTATCAAGCGTTGAGCTATGCGCGTCCGCTAGGTGGCGCAGGTTTTAATGAGGGTGTTTATTAAGTATTTATAAATGATAATTACTTTTATTTAAAAAGTACAGTTGATTATGCCAATTTGAATTTAAACAAAATCTATCATAAATATATTTTTTATAGTATGGGATAATTATGAATCCATTAACCATTGTGGTGCTCGACCGTGCCAGCCTGCTGCCACGCCCCCTAAATCTGAATTTTCCACATATTTTAAAAGAATACGAAAATACAGAATTAACAGAAATTACAGAAAATATTTGTGGTGCCCATATTATCATCACCAATAAAGTAGCAATCACGGCCGATCATATTGCCGCCAACCCGCAATTAAAGCTGATTGCCGTGGCCGCCACCGGTTACAATAATGTTGATCTGGCTGCCGCCAAAGCGGCAGGGGTTACGGTGAGTAATATCCGCGGCTATGGCAACGATTCGGTGGCCGAACATGCTTTTATGCTGATGATGGCATTAATGCGCAATCTGCCTGCTTATCAACGTGATGTTGCCGCCGGTGTGTGGGAAAAATCACCGTTTTTCTGCCATTTCGGCGCCCCGATGCGTGATTTAAACGGTAAAACGCTGGGGATTTTCGGACGCGGCAATATCGGCACGGCGCTGGCGCAACGTGCGCTGGCATTCGGGATGGAAGTAATATTCGGCGAACACAAAACAGCTGCCACCATACGCCCGGGTTATGTTGCGTTTGATGAATTGTTGCATCGCGCCGATGTGGTTTCACTGCATTGCCCGCTCACCGCGGAAAGCGCCAATATGATAGGCGAAGCAGAACTGCAAAGCATGAAGCCCGGCGCCGTGCTGATAAACGTCAGCCGTGGCGGGCTGGTAGACGAACATGCCGTAGTGGCGGCGTTGAAATACGGCCAGCTCGGCGGCGCCGGTTTCGATGTGCTTACCGAAGAACCGCCGCGCGACGGCAACCCTTTGCTTAAAGCGCGTTTGCCACATTTGATTGTTACCCCACACATGGCTTGGGGCAGCACCGAAGCACAAAACCGCCTGTTTGATATGCTGTTGGCCAATATCAACGGCTTTGTCGCAGGAAAACCGCTCAACGTGCTGTAAAGGTAAAACAATCAAGAGGCTACCTGAAAGCAAAATAATTTTTCAGGTAGCCATAATTTCACCCATTAATGTGCACATGCCATAAAAAGGCCGCTTATTTCAGCGGCCTTTGTTTTGATGAGATTTATATAATTTTATTTGTGAAGGTTTTTGTTTGTTAAAGCGTAAAATTTTATCGAATCAAACTTGCCCAGTATTTCAGGCTGCGCACCAATTGGCAGGTATAAGACATTTCGTTGTCATACCAAGCCACGGTTTTTACCAATTGTTTGTCGCCCACAGTCATCACTTTGGTTTGTGTGGCATCAAATAGCGAGCCCTCTGTCAGGCCAATCACATCAGAAGACACGATTTCGTCTTCAGTATAGCCATATGCCTCGTTTTGAGCCGCTTTCATTGCTGCATTAATGGCTTCGACGCTGGCGGGTTTGTCCAAAACGGTTACTAACTCGGTTAATGAGCCGGTGGCCACTGGAACGCGTTGGGCAGAGCCGTCAAGCTTGCCTTTAAGCGCGGGAATCACCAGGCCGATGGCTTTTGCCGCGCCGGTGGTGTTGGGCACAATATTCAAGGCGGCTGCGCGGGCACGGCGGAAATCGCCTTTGCGGTGTGGCGCATCTAAAGTGTTTTGGTCGCCGGTGTAGGCATGGATGGTGGTCATCAAGCCTTCAACGATGCCGAATTCTTTTTGCAGCACATTGGCCATTGGTGCCAGGCAATTGGTGGTGCAGGAGGCAGCGGAAATCACCGTTTCGCTTCCATCCAAAATATCATGGTTCACACCATAAACCACGGTTTTCACATCATTGCCGCCCGGTGCGGAAATCACCACTTTTTTGGCGCCGGCACGAATGTGTTTTTCCGATTTTTCTTTGCTGGCGAAAAAGCCGGTACATTCCAAAACCACATCAATATCCAGCTCGCCCCAGGGCAGTTCTTCGGGGTTTGCATTGGCAAACACACGGATGGTTTTACCGTTTACCAGCAGTGTATCGCCTGCTAATTCGGCTTCGCCCTTGAAACGGCCTTGCGTACTGTCGTATTTAAACAGGTGCAGCAACATGTCTGCCGGTGTTAGGTCATTAACGGCAACCACTTCAATGCCTTCGGTTTCAACAATCTGGCGCAATGCCAAGCGGCCGATGCGGCCAAAACCATTAATCGCAACTTTGATATTCATGCTGGACTCCTCTGGAAATCTGGAAAAAGTTGGTTTGGAATTATGCTTATTTAAGCATAAAATTTTATTCTTACAAAAGGTTACATCTTGTTTTGATACTTGAATTACATCTATTTACGTAATAACAAGTTAATAAACTGCAACTAAAGTATTTTTGAATAATAAATAAATTTAAATAATATTTAAAGATGATATTGATGAGGCTCTTACTTAATTGTGGATAACAAAAATTTCTTTATAGTAAACAATCATTCAGGCTACCTGAAAAACGGCGGATAAGTTGCTTGAAATTCAGATAATAAAACGGGATAAAAAGCAGTAAGATGCTTTAATAGGTGGATAAAACCGAATAATCCACATGATGGCCGTGCTGTTTCCACAGCACCTGATAGTGCCAAACTTATGCTAAATAAAATAAATCTATTCAAACAGTAATGCAGTTACTAAAACTTTATCGTATCATTAAGCCAAACCATCGCAAGGATTCTATATATGTTGCAACGTACCCTGGCTAAATCTGTACACGTTACCGGCGTGGGCCTGCATTCCGGCGAGCGCGTGGCATTAACGCTGCATCCGGCGCCTGAAAACAGCGGTATTGCATTCCGCCGCACTGATTTGAGCGGTAAAGAGGGCGAAGTGATTGCACTCACACCGTTTTTGATTAATGACACACGTTTGTCGTCAACCGTAGTAACTGAACATAATGTGCGCGTAGGCACCATTGAACATATTATGTCGGCGCTGGCTGCCTACGGCATTGATAATGCGCTGATTGAATTGAATGCACCGGAAATCCCGATTATGGACGGCTCAAGCCTGCCCTTTATTTATCTGCTGCAAGATGCCGGCATTGTTAACCAGAAGGCACAGAAGCGCTTTTTGCGGATTTTGAAAACAGTAGAAGTGCGCGACCCAGCCAAATGGGTGCGCTTTACGCCTTATAACGGCTTTAAAATTACGTTAACCATTGATTTCGACCACCCGGTGTTTAATCGCAGTAATCAAACCTTTGAAATTGATTTTGCCGGGCAGTCGTATGTAGACGAAATCGCCCGTGCCCGCACTTTTGGCTTTATGCAGGAAGTGGAGCTGATGCGCTCGCATAATCTGGGTTTGGGTGGCAATTTGAATAATGCCATTGTGATTGACGATACGGATGTGCTCAATCCGGAAGGTTTGCGCTATCCCAATGAGTTTGTGCGTCACAAGATTTTGGATGCCATCGGTGATTTGTATATTGTGGGCGCACCCATTATCGGCGCATTTGAAGGCTACAAATCCGGCCATGCCATCAACAACGCTTTGTTGCGGGCGGTGTTGGCCGATGAGCAGGCTTATGAATGGGTGGAGTTTAATGGTGATGATGAGTTGCCGCCGGCGTTTCATGGTTTGCCCGAAGTGGCCTGACTTTAATACCTGCCCTAAAACCAACAAGGCTACCTGAAACCATTCAGGTAGCCTTGTTGGTTTTAAAAATCGTTAACCGGATTTAATGTCTTTTTTGTTTTCACGGATAATTTCGGTAGCAGCCTGTACCGGAAAAATCAGATTGAGTGGATTGGCTTTAATTTGCAGCCATACACTGTGCAACAATTTCGGGAAACTATCAATGCGGGTATCGCGTGCGCGCAAGGCCACCAGCAAAGCCAGGGTAAAGCTGACCCACAGGTTAACCAAGCCAATCATCAACACGCTGGCCAGGTTGATGAGAAACGAGAAAAAGCCGATATGACCGCTAACGGCGGCATAACCGATGTTGGCCGATGAAAAAGCCACATGACGGATGTCTAGCGGCAGGTTCAGCAAATGGCCGAAATAACCGGTCATGCCCAACAGCATGCCGAAAATAAAGTTACCGGCCAGCGAGCCGTAATTACGGTGCAGATAGGCTGCTAGGCGGCTGCGTGCGCCGGCAGGCATGATTTTCACCAGCAGGGGATGAGCGTTGAGGCGGCGCCGCAAATCAAGGTAATTGGCGCGGTTGTCGAAAAAGCCGGCAATGATGCCCGAGCAAAACAGCCACACGCCGGCGATGGCGGCATACCACAGTGTAGGCTGGGTAAACAGTTTTACCGATTGGAGCTGATAAGCTACGGCTTCTGCATCCAGCAGCGGCTGTTGGTGCCAGTAGGCATAGCCGGCGGCGATGGCACCGGCCAGCAACACGGCTACGCTCACATTGCCGAATACGGCTACGCTTTGTGAACGGCCTACGTCTACCAGCAAACCTGCTAGTTTTTTATCCACAGCACGGCCGCTATCGCTACGTTCCACTTCTTGTGCAAAGCTGGCTGCAGTCATTGCCGGTTGTTTGGTGGCCACGGTAAAGTGCAGCATGTGAATCAACATAAAGCCCAAACCATAGTTTAGCCCGCCTAAAAAAGCAGTCATAAACGGGCCCCAGTCCAAATGGCCAATGTGCATTTTATTCAGTGCCATCAACGCAATCAATACGCCGCCGCCGGCTGCGGAACGCAACATGCCCCAATACTCGCTGCGGTTGTGCGTGATGTAGTGTTCGCCGTGGCCGCTGGTATTTTCACTGATGCTTTTGGCCAGCATTTTCACGCTGCGCTTCCACAACAGACCGGTACTGTGCTGTTCTACCGCTGCCATGGTCATCGAATTGAGCAGATTGATGGTGAGGCGCTGGCGCAAGGAATGATCTTGGCTGTTTTGAATATTCAGCAGCAGGGTAATGCGGTCTAGGGTTTGCGACAGCCGCTCCAGCAAATGCGCTACTTTCACCGACGAGCCGGCACCCACGCCCGCACCTTTGCGGCGCAAACGGCTGACGATATCGCGGCATTGTTCCAGCATAACCCGCATGTGTGCATCGTCGTAGGGCTCGCTGCTGCTCTGGTAGTGCTCCACCAGCTTGGCCGCTTCGCGTTGCAAGGCCACAAAGGCCGAATCCACATCAAGCAGTTTCGGTTCGATGCGGATAAAATCCGGCTCCAACTCTTCCGCCGCCACCCAGATGGATAGCATTTCCAAAGCGTGTAAACGCGATTGGGTGATTTGGCGCGAAGCAGCCTGCAAGCTGTCGGCTTCTGCGTGTTTGCACAGCAGAGTATACAGGCTCAACCATTGGCGCAGATTGATGGTTTGCAGCCATTTTTCATCATGGCGCGAACGGAACAGATACAGGAAAACATCTCTAAGATTGTGAAAATCTTTACACGATGGGTTAAAACGCTCGTAAATGCGAATACCCACTTCACGGCTGAAGCCGCTGCGCGAAAAAATGCCCAAACCCACCAAAGCCGGATAAATATGGCTTTTGGCCAGCCAGTAATGAAAACGGCTGCCAAACAGCGCGCACAATTTTTCATCCTCGCCCAGCGCTTCGAGCAGAATATCAAAACGCATTGAGGCATGTTGCAGGCCGCCCTGGCGTAAAAAATGAATGATGTTGTCAAGTACCGATACAATATCGCTGCTTTCCAGCTTGTCGGCCAGCAAAGATTGCACGGAAGCTACGGAAATTTTTCTCATGGTATGGTGTGTTTCAATCAAATATCAATCCAACAGACATATGGGGGCGGATGTTGAAATTTACAGTTTTAAGCCTCGGCAAAACCACAAATAAAGATTGGGCGAAGCACTTGAGCTTATGCTGCCGATTTCTGCGGTGGCTCAGTTTAATACAAAAACATGGCAAATCCGTGAAAATGTGATGATGAAATAAAAACGCACCGGCTTGCAAGCACAGTGCGTTTACTTTGAAGACACTTCTAGGCTACCTGAAACATTTTGTTATTCGCCCATAACCCTGCCTTCCCGACGTGGGTCGGCGCCACCTTGCAAACCTTGTGCGCCAATCACAATGCCCTGTACGCCGGAATTTAAATCGCGCACTTGTATTTTATAACCCAAACTGCTCAGTCCGGCAGCATGCTCTGTCGCTGCAGTGTGTTCTTCTAGCTCATACGTACCGAAACGGTTGAGCATATTGGGCAGATCAATCGCTTGCTGGATATTCATGTTCCAATCAATATGCGCCACCAGAGTTTTGGCCACATAGCCAATGATGCGGCTGCCCCCGGGCGAGCCGACAGCCAAATAGGGTTGGCCGTTTTTCAACACAATGGTGGGGGCCATAGAGGAGCGCGGACGTTTGCCGCCGGCCACGCTGTTGGCCACCGTTTTACCGCCTTCGCCGGCAGGATTGAAAGCAAAATCGGTGAGCTCATTATTGAGCAGATAGCCGTTGCTCATTAGCGTAGAGCCGAAAGCGTTTTCGATTGAAGTGGTCATCGACACCACATTGCCGTTTGCATCCACCACCGCTAAATGGCTGGTAGATGGCAGCTCCAGCGATTTGCCGCTGCTGTATTTCAGCGGCAAATCACCGGCGCTCACCTGCGACAAGGCTTTATCACTGCCGGCTATCAAGCTGGCTCGCTGTTTCAGGTAGCCCTTGTCAAGCAAAGCCTGCGTGGGCACTTTAACAAAATCAGGATCGGCAACATAAACATCGCGGTCGGCAAACGCCAGCCGCGATGCGTCGCCAAGCCAACGCCAGCTTTGCAGGCTATTGGCACCGGCCGCTTTCATATCATAATGTTGCACCATGCCCAGAATTTGCCCCAGCGCGATACCGCCGGAGCTGGGAGCACCCATGCCGCACACTTCATATTCACGGTAGGGCTGGCACACTGGTGCCCGCTCAACCACGCGATAGTTTTTAAAATCGACCAGAGACAGTTTACCCGGGTTGTCCGTAGCCGCGGTTACGGTATGCACCATGTTCCGCGCCAACGCACCATGGTAAAACGGTGCGCTGCCTTCGCGGGCAAACTGCCTCACCGTACGCGCGAATTCAGGATTTTTTAACAGTGCGCCAGCTGTCAACGGCCTGCCTTGCGGCAGAAAATAGGCAGCAGTGGCAGGATTACGCTGCAAATACTGCTCATTTTGTTTAATCGATTCAGCCATACGCGGCGATACGGCAAAACCGTTTTCCGCCAATGCAATGGGGTGGGCAAACAAATCTGCCCATGCCAGCCTGCCGTAGCGTTTATGCACATCTTCCAGCAGTTTGGGCACACCGGGTGTGCCCACCGAGCGCCCGCCAACCACAGCAGTCATAAATTCCAGAGGCTTGCCTTCCGCATCTAGAAACAAATCCGGCTGCACCGCTTGCGGCGCGGTTTCGCGTGCATCGAATGTGGTGAGTTTTTTGTTTTGGTTGTCCCAATACACCAAAAATGCGCCACCGCCCAAACCGGACGATTGCGGCTCTACCAAGCTTAAAGTAGTTTGCATGGCAATCATGGCATCAATGGCACTGCCGCCTTGCTTGAGAATGGCATAACCGGCTTCGGTAGCCAGCGGATTGGCCGAAGCGGCCATAAACTTTTTTGCATGTACCAGCTCTTGTGTGGTCAGACCGCTACCTTGTTCCGGCGCATGAGCATCGGCGCCTTGCGGCAGGCCGGGTAGCTGGGAAGTCGGTGCCGCACAGGCAGCCAATACCAACGCGGCCATTAGGGTGAATGTATATTGTTTTGTGTTCATGATTGGTTTCCTCATGGGCTGCTAAAATTTCAGTAGATAAATGCTATTTGAATTAACGCAGTTTAACTGAAATAAACAAAGGCTACCTGAAAAGTTTTCAGGTAGCCTTTTATCAAGCCAACGTTGTTAAACGTCGTAAGTGGTAGAAGCGGTATCTCCGCCGGTGCCAGTCCAGTTGGTATGGAAAAATTCGCCACGCGGTTTGTCGGTACGCTCATACGTGTGCGCACCAAAGTAATCGCGTTGCGCCTGCAACAGATTGGCAGGCAAGCGCTCGGTGGTGTAGCCGTCGAGGAAGGTAATGGCTGAAGCCATGCACGGCATGGGCAGGCCGATTTCGATGGATTTGGCCACCACTTTGCGCCAAGCCGCTTCGGATTGCTGCAAAATTTCTTTGAAATAGGAATCCGAACCTAAAAATACCAAATCTGGATCGGCTTCATAAGCGTCACGGATATTGCCCAAAAACGCGCTGCGGATAATGCAGCCTTCGCGCCATAATAAAGCGGTGTTGCCGTAATTCAGGTTCCAGCCGTTGGCTTCACTCGCCTCGCGAATCAGCATAAAACCTTGCGCATAAGAAATGATTTTTGAAGCCAGCAAGGCTTGGCGCAAAGCTTCTACCCACTCGGCTTTATCGCCTGCTACTTTTCCTGTGGTTTTGTTGAATAAAGCAGATGCGGCTATGCGTTGTTCTTTGAATGACGATACGCAACGGGCAAACACTGATTCGGAAATCAAGGTTAGCGGAATGCCCAAATCAAGAGCATTAATACCGGTCCATTTACCGGTGCCTTTTTGACCGGCAGTATCGAGGATTCTTTCTACCAGCGGCTCGCCGTTTTCATCTTTAAAGCCCAGAATATCGGCGGTAATCTGTATGAGGTAGCTGTCTAGCTCAGTGCGGTTCCAAATGCTGAAAATCTCGTGCATGTGTTGATGGCTTAAACCGAGGCCGTCTTTCATGAATTGATAGGCTTCGCAAATCAACTGCATGTCGCCGTATTCAATGCCATTGTGCACCATTTTAACAAAATGGCCTGCACCGTCGAGCCCCACCCAATCACAACATGGCTCGCCTTCTGGGGTTTTAGCGGCAATGGCTTGCAAAATTGGTTGTACAAACGGCCAAGCTTCTTTGTTACCGCCGGGCATAATCGATGGGCCGTTGCGGGCGCCTTCTTCACCACCTGAAACACCGGCACCGATAAAGCGTATGCCTTTTTCGGCCAAATAATGGGTGCGTCGAGTGGAGTCAGGGAAATTAGCGTTACCGCCATCAATAATAATATCGCCTTTCTCGAGTAAAGGCAGTAATTGCTCGATAAAGTCATCCACTACTTGGCCTGCACGCACCATCAACATGATTTTACGCGGGCTTTTTAGTTTATCCACCAACTCTTGCAAAGAGTAGGCACCGCTGATGTGGGTATTTTTAGCAGGGCCGTTTAAGAAATCATCTATTTTGCTTGTGGTGCGGTTATAAGCTATTACGTTAAAACCTTTATCGTTCATGTTCAGAATGAGGTTTTGCCCCATGACTGCCAAACCGATTACGCCGATATCACCTTTCATAAGGTATCCTTCAAATTGGGGTTGTTGAGTTTATTGATAGAGAGTGAAACGAACTTTACCTTATAGATTAGGTAGAAACAATACTTTATTTAATTGATGGCGATAAACTGGTTTGCTGGCATGTAATAAATACGCTTTTATAAATAATAATTTAAATATAAAAAGATGATGATAATGATGAGAGAAGGCTTTATTTGTGGATAACATGATTTTTTAATAAGAATCAGGTAATTATATAAAATAAAGGCAGAGGATAAACCGGCTTGGGCTTTGTGACTTTGCAGTGTATAAATGTGGATATCTTTTTGAAAAATAAATTATGTGGGGATAAATTAGGCTTACACACAGGATTTATGGGTGTTCTGGCTATAGCAGGGCTGTTAGCAAAAGCTTTTGTTGTTAGAACTTTTAGTTACCGTTTTTCAATAGCAAGTATCACGGCCTGGGTACCGTTGATTTGAAATTTAACATCATAGGCGTAAATTTCCATTACATATATACGGTTTGGAATATTTTGATAAGCGGGCCGAGGGTCTTGGGCGACGCTTTGTATGATGATGTTGCGTTCGCTTAGGGGCAACGCGGCCATGCCGCTTTCAGGTAGCCAGTTCACAGTAAGTTGCGGTGGTGCACCGGTAACAAAACCACTGCGCGCGTCTGCTTTGGCTTCTACAAAGGGAAGATAAGGTTTGATGTCGATAACCGGCGTGCCGTCAAGCAGATCTGCGCCGCTGCAATACAAGCGTATGCCTTTTTCAGTGTCGATCCGTTCTAGTTTCAATAAAGACAGGCCCAGATGATTAGGGCGGTGTGGGCTGCGGGTGGCGAATACTCCCATTTTTTGCTTGCCGCCTAAACGCGGCGGGCGAACCAAAGGCGACCAACCTTCGCCGAGCACACCGTGAAAAATAAAGTGTACCCAGATATAGTCGAAATCGGCCAAACCGCGCACGCTGTCGGCAGTGAAATTTGCTTCCAACGTGATACAGATTTCAGCGGCGGGCACCAGGCCGGGCTGGCGGGCAACACCGAATTTTTGTTTGTATGGCGAATGCACGCTGCCTATGGTTTCGAGGGTATAGTGCATGGAGGCTACCTGAAAAAGAAATGATTGTATCATTGAATCTATTGTTTTTCAGGTAGCCTGATTTGTTATAATAAGTGTCATTGTAGCTAAGGAAAACGCCATGATTGTTTCCATTGATGTGGATGCCCAAAAAACATTTACACCGTTGTGCCCACAGGAGTTACCGGTATTCGGCGGCGATGAAATTGCAGACGAATTAAATGCCCAGGCCGCCTTGGCAGACTTGCGGGTGATGACCAAAGATGCACACAGCCCGGCAGCAAAATGGTTGGTCGATAATCCCAACAACATGTTAAAGCCGACCGGCTTGCCGAATGCGGATATTACTTGGGTGGCGCATGCTATTGTCGGCAGCAAAGGGTTTGACTTGCTTGATGGCTTGCCGGATTGCACGGATTACGATTATTGCGTTTGGAAAGGTGTTGATCCCCAATTACATCCTTATGGTGCGTGTTTTCACGATATAGAGGAAAAACTGAGCACCGGCTTATTGGAATGGTTGCACAGCAAAGATGTTACAACCATCATTGTTGGCGGTTTGGCCACGGATTATTGTGTGAAAATAACCGTATTGCAATTATTGAAAAATGGCGCTTGGCAGGTATTGGTTAATGAAGCAGCCTGCCGTGGTATTGCAGCCGACACGGTTGCTGCAGCTTGGCATGAAATGCGACAGCAAGGTGCGGTTGTATTGGCTGATGCGGCTGCTATTCAGCGTTATCTTGTCAATCAATAAAGTGATAAGTGGTGATGTTTCACGTGAAACATTTAGGCTACCTGAAACGTTCAGGTAGCCTCTGTTTAAACAGAGAAGGTAAATAAACGAATGAAAATTCTGCTTGTGCGTTTATCGAGTATGGGTGATTTGATTCATACGCTGCCGGCAATAAATGACTTGTCTCGCATGCGGCCAGATGTGGAATTACAATGGTTGTGCGAGGCCGGATTTGCCGATATTGCCCGATTGCATCCTTTTGTTAAAGAGGTACACACGATGCGTTGGCGGCAATGGCGCAAGCAATTGTCTAACATGGATACATGGCGTGAAATGCGCCGGCTTAAGTCTGCTTTGCAACAAAACCAATTTGATTTTATTGTCGACAGTCAAGGCTTGGTGAAAAGTGCGGTATTTGCCAAAGTCGCCAATGCGCCGGTGAAGGGGCTGGATTTTCAAAGCGCCCGCGAACCTGCGGCAGCTTTGCTGTATAACCAGGCTTTTCCGGTAGACAAACGGGGCAATGCTGTATGGCGGAATCGGATGTTGTTTGCACAGATTTTTGCTTATGATTTGCCGTCTACACTGGATTTTGGTGTGCAGGTGCCAGAGTCGGGTGTGGTGGAAGGCTTGCCAGAGCATTATCATGTGGCATTGCATGCCACCAGCCGTGACAGTAAATTGTGGCCGTTGGAAAACTGGTTGGCATTATTAAAGCGGTTGCATGAAGACAACGGCGCGGCCGTTTTGCTGCCCTGGGGAAACGAAACGGAAAAAGAACGTGCCGAAGCCATTGCGGCCAAACTGCCGTTTGCACAAGTTTGCGCCAAAATGAACTTGCTACAAGCGGCTTATGTATTGCAACAAGCCGACAGCATTATCGGAGTGGATACCGGCCTGCTGCATTTGGCTAATGCTTTGGATAAACCCTTAGTTGGTATCTATACTGATTCTGATCCGGTTAAAACCGGCGTGCAACCTTCTGCTTGGGCGAAAAATATCGGTGGTATCGGGCAAAAGCCGACAACAGACGAAGTTTATACTTTACTGCAAACTTGCCGCTCCGCCAAAGGTGCTCAGGGCGTATAAAAACCTACCTTACGGTTACTAAAATGAGTAACCATAAGCATAGAATGTTCCACGTGAAACATGATTGAATTTTGTTTGAATTCTATTTTCAGGTGGCGTTATTTTTGGTTGCTGTTACATTGTGTTATTTCCGTTATGCGTTGGCTATTTAACATCGGTGAAGTTATTATCAGAGAATCATCATGACCCAGATTACGGCCTATCGCACATTGGCTGCCCCGGCTTATTCAGAATTTAAAGACAAAGGCAGTCGCTTTATCGCGTTTGCCTACCCTGTTTTGCATGAAGATGAGATCAAAGCTCTTGTGGAAGCTTTGCAAAAAGAACACCATAAGGCCGTGCATTGGTGTTATGCCTACCGCTTGGGTGTAGATGGCACACGATTCCGTGCTAATGACGATGGCGAGCCATCCGGAAGTGCTGGCCGTCCGATTTTGGGGCAAATCGATTCTGCCGGCTTAACCGATATTTTGATCGTAGTGGTGCGTTATTTTGGTGGCACTTTATTGGGTGTGCCGGGATTGATTCATGCCTATAAAACGGTTAGTGCAGCAGCATTGGCGCAAGGTGAAATGGTAGAAAAAGATATTGAAAAAACGGTTTGCTTACGTTGTGGTTATCCGGTATTGAATGATGCTTTACGCATTGCCAAGCAGCATCGGGCTCAGGTGATAAGCCAAGATTTACAGTTGGATTGTTGTTTGACTATCCGTATTCCGCTAGCAACGTTTGATGCCTGCATGAGTGCGTGGGCGCAAACGCGTGCTATGGAGGTAAGCATTGAATAAAGTGGATGATTTTGCTGATTAGATTTTGGGATGATTTGTGCTTGGATAAAGACGGCGATGGCAAAAAATACAAAAAATCTTGGCAAACAGGAGAAGGCTGGCGAGATGGTGCAATTTAGCAAGTTGTGATGATTTTTGGTTGATGTAAAAAAAGCGCCTCCGGTTTATAAACTGAACCGGAGGCTTTTTGCTGGGTTAAAGCATAATCAGCAAGGTGTTGAAATTCAGCGCATTTCACTTTGCATGGCACGGATATTGGCTTCACGATCGCGCACCGCACGTTCATATTGGGCAATGGCCGCGCTATTGCCGCTTTTTTTCGCTGCTTCTAAGCGCGCTTTGGCACGGTTTAATGCCGCCTGCTCGTTGCGCACTTCCCGTTGCAAAATTTGTTTGCGGGTGAGCTGTGGTTTGGGCTTGGGCACTGCCACTACTGGTGCGGCAACAGCTGGCGCACGGTTGCGAACGGGGGCAGTTTTGGGTTGGTTGCGTAGTTTGACGTTAACTTTGGCATCCGGCTCGATTTCCGGCTTGGGTGGTGTGGCCGGAGGAAGGATTTTTATATCGTCATAAACGCTAAATTCGGATTCATCCCAGATTTTGGTGATGCCGTCGCTGCTTTGGCTACTTTGTACTTCAGAAGCGGCAGCCGGCGTGGGAAGCTCTTCGCTGATGCCGTCCATTTGCGATTCTTGACACAACGGGCTGCTTTTCACCGAGCTGAATACGGCTTGGCCGTTTACCGGGCAGATATAAATAGCGGCGGTGGCCGGCGTGGCGACAAAAGCCATGGTTGTCGAAGCAATTAAGGTTAGGTAGCGGATGTTCATAAGGTTGGGTGCAAAAATGGGTGTAGCTGCCATTATAGGCAATATAAATGTAAAGTTAGGTTGGCCTGGATTAAACGGTAGCGAGGCTACCTGAAAACGGTTGCGGCCATGATGAATCGGGCTGGGCAACTATATCAAATGTTTCATTGCGGTAATCGAAATGAAGTCGGTAAGCATGCAGAAACATTCGTTCGGCGGGGCTGCCGCCATAAAGCGTATCGCCCAAAATCGGGCTGCCGATGCTTTTCATGGCCACTCGCAATTGGTGGGTTTTGCCGCTGTGTGGATGTAGGGTAAACAGCCGCATACCGGGCATAATGCTGGTGCTGGTGAAATAAGTAATGGCCGGCCGCTCGGTGCTGCGCAACAGTTTCCAGGCACCGCGTCGTGCCTTTTCCATATCTCCTTTTACCCAGCCTTGCTTTTTGACAGGTTTGCGATCGCTTAAGGCGAGATAGGTTTTGTGCATGGTTTGGCTGGCGAACTGTTGCGCCAATACGGAGGCAGCGGTTTCATTGAGCGCCAATAGCAAAACACCGCTGGTCGGCTTGTCGAGGCGGTGAAGCAGCCAAACGCGCGGCAGGCCAAGTTGTGCAGCCAATGCGCAGGTTAAGCTTGGCATGCTTTTGTCTTGATGCACCGCCATCCCGGCCGGTTTGTTGATTGCCACAAAATCATCGTGTTGCCATAAAATTTCAAACATGATTCAGGTAGCCTTGTGCAAATCAGATTAAAGCAATGCCGTTGCCCAACAGTGTCAGCATGCCCAAAACACAGAATAAGAGGCAGGCGGCAATACGCACGGCTTTGGCGGGGATTTTCTTCATGAGCATTTCGCCCAGATAAACCACTGGCACATTGGCCAGCATCAGGCCGAGGGTACTGCCGGCTACCACCCAAAACATCGATTGGAATTTGGCGGCCAGCAATACCGTGGCGATTTGGGTTTTATCACCGATTTCAGCCAAGAAAAACAAAAACACCGTTGCGCCGAACGCGCCGTATTTCAGCCAGCGGTTATCTGTTTCTTCGTCTTTATCGGGAATAAGCAGCCATAAGCCGACGGCGATGAAGCTGATGCCGACAATCCATTGCATCATTTCCGGCGAGATAAATTGCGCCAACCAAACGCCGAGCAGTGCCGATACAAAATGATTCAGCAACGTGGCAACGAAAATTCCGGCGATAATGGCGTTTTTTTGGGCGAAACGGGCGGCCAGAAACAAGGCCAGAAGTTGGGTTTTGTCGCCGATTTCGGCAATGGCAACTGCCAGTGTGGAGGAGAGAAAGGCTTCCATATTGATACTCAAACCGATGCGGGCAAAACAAAGCATGACAACGCACTGCCCACTGAGCGCGGTTGCCAAGCTTAAGTCTTGCCGGTCTTCGCGTTTGGGCAAAGATACCGTTACCATGCCTGATTGAAGGCAATTGTGTTGATAACGGCTCCGAATGCCTGAAACATTCGGATGGCTACTCCCTTAAGAGTGGAAGCATTATTATACGACAATTTTAATTGTAAGGGCAATGTAAAGATTTTCGGCTACCTGAAACAGATTTTCAGGTAGCCGAAAATCTTGATACATCCTTTTTAAAATACACAACTTGGGCATCATCCACATAAACCGGCCAAACTGTATCTTCCCGCAAATCCAAATTGGCGGCACCGGACCAATCTAGGTTCAACCAAATCTCTCCATATTGCGGATGCGGAAAAATCAACCGGCAATACTCCGGCTGACGCAAAACATGCAGCAAACGGCAGGGTATGCCTTGAGGGTGGTTGAAATGCAGCGCTTTTTGCGGAACATAACGTATGGAAGTCACGTTTTGGCAACCGATTAAGCGGGCAGCCCATTCATTTGTTGGCTTTTCGAGAATGACATCGGGAATATCCTGCTGGATAAAACGGCCGCTGCGCATGAGGGCGATATGATCGGCTAAGGCAAATGCTTCTTCGGGATCGTGGGTCACCAAAACGGCGGGAATATTTTGCGCCCGAATCAGATTTAAGGTTTGGTTGCGCAGCTGCTGGCGCAGGCCGGTATCCAGGCTTGAAAAAGGTTCGTCCAAGAGCAACAGATAGGGTGAGATGACCAGAGAGCGAGCCAGTGCCACCCTTTGCTGCTCACCGCCAGAAAGGCTGTCGATACGGCGTTCGGCTTCCCTGCCCAGCCCCACTTGTATCAACATACGCTCGGCACGTTGCCGTGCTTCTTGGGTGGTAACGCTTTGCATTTTCAATCCGAAAGCAACATTCTGCCAAACATTCAAGTGTGGGAATAAAGCATAATCCTGAAACATGAGCGCAACACGTCGTTTTTCCGGCGCAACGTGCGTGCAGTTTTGATTGTTTAGCCAGATTTCGCCGCTGTCGGGCTCGAGCAGGCCGGCAGCGAGGTTGAGTAAGGTGGATTTTCCGCAACCGGAGGGGCCGAGAATGGCGAGTAGCTGGCCGTCGGCTACGGTTAGGTTAATGTGTTCGGCGACAGTTTTGCCGTCGAATGCTTTGTTGATCTGTTTAAATTCAAGCATGGTGTAGGTTCCGTGCGTCGGAAATCAATAAATGTGTTTAGGCTACCTGAAAAGCGGCCTAACGGTTTTCAGGTAGCCTGCCGGCATGTTCCGTTGTATCCAACAGCATAAAAACAGTTAGCGCCAGCGCCATTAACAACATGGTCAATACCATGGCGCGGTCGTGATTATCGGCGCCGGCGGTACCGAGGTGCTGGTAAATCAGCGTGGTGAGTGTTTGCCATTCGGGGCGCGATAAAAACAAGGTGGCAGCGAATTCGCCGATGCAGGTGGCAGCAGCTAAGGTCAGGCCGCGGCGCAATGAAGGCAGCAGCAAAGGAAAAGTAACCGTGCGTGCGGTTTGCCAGGGCGAAGCGCCCAGGCTGCGGGCAGCGGTGCCAAGTTTGTCGGGTAGGCCGTCCCATGCGGCGAGAATATCTTTGGTGATAAAGGGATAAGCCAGCAACGCATAGGTGGCCAGTAACAAGGGCAAGGAGGCCGTCCATTCGGGATACAGCAATAATACGCCGAAAGCCACGCATACGGGCGATACCATAAACGGCAAAAATGTTAGCCCGCGCACCCAAGCCAGCCGCCGTGCCAGCGCCGCATGCAGCACGCCCAACACTGTGGCCGCCAGCATGGCGCCGGCGGTAAAGCGCAAGGTATTCCAAGCGGCATAGAGGGTAGCCGGCTCAGTCAATACCATCCAAGAGCTGCCTGCCTGTGCTGCCTTGAATACAATAGCCGCCAAAGGCAGCACACAACTGGATAACAAGATGAACAAAGCGGCAGCCAAAAGAAGGCGCTCAGCCGCCAAGCGCGGCTTTTCAGGTAGCCTGCCGCGGATGTTGCGCCCCGATGCCGTGCGCTTGCTCAACAAGGCATACAGCGCGCCTGCTGCGGCGGTAATAATCAGCACCAACCATACCAAAACGCTGGCTTGGGCGATGTCCAGCTCGTGGGCAATCAGCTGGTAAATTTCCACTTCTACCGTTGCGTATTGATTGCCGCCGAGCAATAAGGCCAGCCCGAAACCGGAAAAACAATATAAAAACACCAAGCAGACACCGCCCGCCAGCCATGGCAGTAACACCGGCCATTCAACTTGGGTAAAGCGTTTCCAAGCACCTGCCCCCAAACTTTGTGCGGCTTGCAGGCGGTTTGCCGGTACTTGCAAAAATCCCTGATAAGCAGCACGTACCAATACCGGCAGATTAAAAAATACATTGCCATACAAAAGCAGATAAGGGGTGTCTTCCCATCCCGACGATATCAGGCCGTGTGCGCCGAATAAGGCCAGTACGCCCATGCCGGCTACCAGCGTGGGCATCACAAACGGCAGCATCAGCAGGCGCAGAATCAGGCGGCGGCCATAGAAATCCAGACGCGCCAATACCCATGCAACCAAGATGCCCAAAGGCAGTGTCAGGATGCAGGTCAGTGCTGCTTGCAATACCGTCCAGATGATGCGCCATTGAATATAATCGTCTGCCAGCATGTCCCATAACATGCCCTGATTATCGTAAGCGGCCAGTGCTATCAGCGGTGCAATCACCATCACACCGAGAAAGCCGAGCGGAATTATGGCGATGAGCAGGGTATGGAGCGGATGGCGGTTCATAGTAGATATTGGCAGATCGAAAAGCTTTATTGTAAAGGAAATCGGTATTTTGCCGGAATATAGTTGTATACACTAAAGCCAAAGGGAAAAACCATGTTTACATACCGGCAACGCATAATAAAACGCCTGCTTGATTAACATGCAGGCGTTGGTGTATGGATGCAGCTGGCTTTACCAATAACCCAGCACTTTCCACCAAATACCGCCAACCACGCCGAAGATAATCAGGTTGACTACACTCATAATAAAGCCCGCTTTCCACCATTCGCCAAGTGTGGTATAGCCCGAGCCGAAAATCACAGGTGAGGTGCCGGTGGCATAATGGGTGAGCGTCATCATGATGCTGGAGGCCGCAGCCATCATCAGCGCAAACAGCATCGGCGGCGCGCCCAGTGAAATACCTGCCGCATAAAATGCACCGAACATGGCGGTGATGTGGGCGGTGGTGCTGGCAAACATATAGTGTGCATACATATAGGCCAAGAGCAGCAAAGCCGATGCGCCCATCCAGCCCAAGCCCAAGTGTGCTACACCGCTTTCCAATACGCCGGAAAACCAAGCAATCAAGCCCAATTTATTTAAAAACGAAGCCATCATCACCAGGGCGGCAAACCAAGTAATGGTGTCCCAAGCGCTTTTTTCTTTCAGAATATCGTCCCAAGTGAGCACGCCGGTAAGCAGCAGCAGGCCAAGCCCGATGAGCGCGGTGGTGGTGGGATCCACTTTCCAGCCATCGCCCAACAGCAAGGCCGGAATGCCTGCCCACAACAATAACAACAAGCCGAAAATGGCCATCATAATCCATTCGCCGCGTTTCATCGGGCCTTGTTCGGCCAAACGCTCTTTGGCAAAGTCTACCGCATTGGGCGTAGATTTGATTTCAGTCGGATACAGGAAATACAGTACCAGCGGCATCACAATCATCGCCACCAAGCCCGGAAGCAGCATGGCTACGGCCCAAGTGCCCCAGCTCAACTGAATATCGCTATTGGTGGCTTTGGCCACAATATCCACCACCAGCGGATTAGGTGCGGTGGCAGTAATAAACATGGCCGAAGTAATCGGATTACCGTGGTAGTTGACCAGAGCCAAATATTTGCCCATCCGGTTTTGTGTGCCTTTTTCCGGGTCGGAATCGTAGCTGCTGGCAATCGCCTTCATCACCGGGTGGATAATGCCGCCGCCGCGCGCGGTGTTGCTTGGCGTCACCGGCGCCAGCAACAGCTCGGAAATGGCCAAGCTATAGCCGATACCGAGCGTTTTTTTGCCCCACACAGCGATAAACCAATAGCCAAAACGCGCGCCTAAGCCGGTTTTCAGCAAGCCGCGCGAAATCATAATGGCCACGCCGATCAACCAAATCAGCGGGCTGGAAAAGCTGGAAAACGCATCTTTCACCGCATCGGCGGGTTTATCGCTGGTTACACCGGTGAGCGCCACCAGCATAATCGCCAGCATTGCAATCGCGCCGATCGGCATCGCTTTGCCGATAATCGCCGCAATCACCCCCACAAACATCGCCAGCAAATGCCAAGCCTGCGGCGTTACACCCTCGGGTACGGGGATAATAAACCAAATTAAAAGTGCTAAGCCCACCGCGATTGCGGTGGGTACCGGTTTGAAACCCATGTTGAACTCCTTATTATATTTACATGTTCATAAAGCAGTTGTTAATTTAACAGCTTTTCTTTCGGGCTTATCTGACTTAACACAAGAAAGAGGCCGTCTTTTACACTTCGTTTTAGATAGCTTACGGCTCAGATGCTTATTGCGCAATGTTGTGCCGAATTTGTTGGAATATGAGCCATAAACTCGGGGTTCATTTTCAGGTAGCCTTTGCTGTTGAATAAGCGTAATCGGTAAAATAAACATTGAAATAAAAAACCAAACCCGCTGTTTCAGGCAGCGGGTTTGGCGGTTTGGTTTTGAGTATTTGATGTAAAGGGAATCGTTTCTTCTAGGCGCACTCCTCCAATATGGCGTGATGATAAAATAATGGATAGATGTTTAATGGATGACCGGTATGGACCGGCATGAATAATTATACTTAAATGATAACTATTATCAATACATTATTGAGAAATTAAAATGTAAATTTAGATAACTATTTAATTTTTATAAAATAAATATCATGGCAAGCCATACGCAGTGCAGTCGAGGCTACCTGAAACCATCCACCTACTCTGGTTATCGTTTTTAAGTTGCGCTGTAAAAAGCCCCTGCCGTCTAACGGCAAGGGCTTTATGCAACACACACTTAATGGCTTAATCGTGATAAGCCTGCAACATTTTGCCGGTGGCAACGATGGCATCGTAAACCATATCCGGCATTACCTTAAACGGCTCGTTATGGATGGTTTCACCTTCAGCACAAGACAACTTTGCCACATTGCGCCACTCTGCTTCTTTAAACTCTTTCAAGCCCAAATCGGCCAGCGTTAGAGGTAGGCCAACGGCCTTGATGATGCCGATTACTTCTTCTATTTCTTTCTATTTTTAGCGCCAGCTGATAGCCACTGCCAACATTGTTGCTTTATCGAACATCGGCACCACAGGCGCCTTGGCGGATGGCTGAAATGCTGCCGACCTGGGTGCAGACCATGCAGGTATTGCTGAAGGTTTGTTCGTGTTCCATGCCGTTGTGCTTAATCGTAGCGCATACCGGATCATATTGCATGGTGCAGGTGCGCGGGGCACAGTTGTTGCCAATGGCAGGCGCCGGTGTTTGTGGTGATACGGGCTTATGGCAGGCAGCCAAGCCGAGAGCGGGTAGCAGAATAGCAAGAAAAAAACGGTTCATAACGAGATTCCTGGCGGCATAGCCGCTGAGTGTATTGCGGCTGGCGCAATGGGTTGGCGAACAGTAATGAATACTGAAAACAACCCGTTATCGGTTGTTTAGATTAGAGATAAGTCGGCGATGTTTCTCAACAAGGCTACCTGAAAGCAGCTTGCCGGTAACTTGCATCGCATACTTTTACCGTGTGTCACATCTCTGTAACTGCAGGCGGGGCATAATGACATGAGTTCTGTCGCTATACAGAAGGAGTGCATCATGAAATACAGCCCGTTAGCGGCCTTCACAGGTCAAGACACGCGTTTGTTATTCTGGCTCAACCGTCACAGCCGCAAGCGCACCATCGGTATCGTTAGCCGTAATGTTTCGCGTTGCGGCGACGGGCCGCTGTATGTGGTTATCGGATTGGCGCTGTGGCTGTGGGAACCCGCACACGGCGCCGTTTTTTTAAGTGTCGGCCTGTTGGCTTATGCCGTGGAGCTGCCGGCGTATTGGGTGTTGAAAAACAGCATCCGCCGCAACCGCCCCTGCCACGGCGTGCGTGATATTTATGCGCTGATCGAGCCTTCTGATCAATTCAGCTTTCCTTCCGGTCACACGGCCGCCGCGTTTGTGTTTGCCACACTGGTGGCGGCGTTTTATCCCGTGTTTGCGCCGCTGGCCTATGTTTGCGCCGCCTTTATCGGCCTTTCGCGCGTGATGCTCGGCGTGCATTATCCTTCTGATATTGCTGCCGGCGCGCTATTGGGCATAGTGTGTTGCAAGCTGGCGCTGTTGATGATGATTTGATACCGGCTTGAGACAGTTTATGCGGATTTTATATGGTGTGCAAGGTACCGGAAACGGCCATATCACCCGCGCCCGCGCCATGTTGCCGGCGTTGCAGGCGCAAGGCATTGAGGTGGATTTTTTGTTTAGCGGCCGCGATGCGGCGCACTATTTTGATATGGAAGGCTTCGGCACCTACCGCATCATGCGCGGCTTTACTTTTGCCATGGAGGCTGGGTGCGTTCGGCCACTGCAAACCATGTTGGCGGCGCATCCGCTGGCCTTTGTACGCGATGTGGCCAAGCTCGATACGCGCGACTACGATTGCGTGCTCACCGATTTCGAGCCGGTGAGCGCGTGGGCGGCCAAACGGCAAGGCGTGCCTTCGGTGGGTCTGGCACACCAATACGCCTTGCGTTACCCCCTGCCCGGTGTGCCCCAATCGCCGTGGCTGCGTGCCGGCATCACCGCCTTTGCTCCCGCGCAACAGTATCTCGGTGTGCACTGGCAGCAGTTTGACGCGCCGATTCTGCCGCCGCTGATTCAGATCGACCCAAGCTTGCCCACGGGTGACGACGGTTTTGTGCTGGTGTATCTGCCGTTTCAGCACGCGGCATTTTTGCGCTGCTGGCTGCGTGCCTTTGCTCCTCAGCGTTTCCGTATTTATACCCAAACCGAAACGGCCTACAACGACGGCAATATTGAGGTGCGCCCGCTGTCACGCCAGGCCTTTCCACAAGATTTGGCGCGTTGCAGCGGCGTAATCTGCAACACCGGCTTCGGCCTGTGCAGCGAAGCGATGGCCTGGGGCAAAAAAATCCTCACCTATCCGCTGCCCAAACAAACCGAACAACAATCGAATGCCAAAGTGCTGCAAGCCTTGCGCCGTGCCACTGTGGCCGAGTTGTTTGACGAAGACAGCGTGCGCCGCTGGCTGGCTGAGCCGGTGGCGGAAAAAATGGTTTTCCCCGATGTGGCGCAGGCCGTGGCACAATGGCTGGCTGCCGGGCGCAGCGAACCGGTGGCGCAACTGGTGGCGCGCGTTTGGCAACAGGCGGGTTGATTCACCCTTAAGAAAAATCCATGGCAGGCTACCTGAAAAGATTCAGGTAGCCTTTCTTAATGGTTTCTTTCTTTAATATTTTTTTATACAGACTGGCAAAATCCAGGTGCTACCTCTTAAACGGGGGGGATCTTTGGCCGTATTGCCGTTCGGCGTTGCACCCGAATCACGTTATAATCGCCGCTTGTGCCACTCTTTCTTCAACCGCCATGCAAGCGCAAACCACCCGTATTTTAGGCATCGACCCAGGCAGCCGCGTTACCGGCTTCGGCGTGGTCGACGTGTGCGGGCGCGAGCATTTCTATGTGGCTTCGGGCTGCATCAAAACGCCGCCCAATGCGCCTTTGGCCGAACGCATCGCTGTAATCGTGCGCCATATCGACGAAATCGTCACCACTTACCAGCCGCAGCAGGCGGCGGTGGAACAGGTGTTTGTGAACGTGAACCCGGCGGCCACGCTAATGCTCGGTCAGGCGCGTGGTGCGGCTTTGGCCGCTTTGGTGATGCGCGAGCTGCCGGTGTTTGAATACACTGCCCTGCAAGTTAAGCAGGCTGTGGTCGGCCAGGGTAAGGCAGCGAAAGAGCAGGTACAGCACATGGTGGTGCGGATGCTGTCGCTTTCCGGTACGCCACAGGCCGACGCCGCTGACGGGTTGGCGGTGGCACTCACTCATGCCTTGCGTAATCACAGTCTTGCCGCACAGTTGCAGCACAGCGGTTTGAGCATCAAGCGTGGCCGTTTCCAGCCCTGAACCTCGGTTTCTCGATGTTGTCGCTTGATTGTAACCATCTGAAAATATAAGTTTTTATACTAAGAATGCCGTTTCAGATAGCGTATCTGTTATCAGTTGCATAAATCAAACAAGCGGAGTAAAGGCGGTATCGAGGCAAAGGGCGTTAGGCTACAATGCGGTTTTCATTTTTTCCGCTTGAAAGTTCCCCATGAATCCTGCTTTGCTCAAGCCGTTTTTTGCTCTGTTTGGCGGCATGTTTTTCTTGTTTGCCGGCTACGGGCTGTTTTTGAACTCGGCGGGTATCAAACTCACCGAAAACGGTGTCAGCCAAGTCATTATCGGTGCGTTGAATACGGCTTATTTCACCGGTGCAGCCTTAAGTGCCATTGCCGCCCACCGCGTGATTTCGCGGGCGGGGCACATTCGCAGTTTTTGTGTTTTGGGTGCCTTGTTTGCCGTGGCGGCACTGGCACATCTGATGACATCGAATTTGTTGGCCTGGGGCGGATTGCGGCTGATGCTCGGCTTTTGCTATTTCAGCCTGCTGATGGTGGTGGAAAGCTGGCTGGCGGAGCGCAGCGAACCGGCGCAGCGCGCAAATGTGCTGGCCTATTACAATGTAATTTATTATCTGGCCTTTACCCTCGGTATCTTATTGATGGGTGCGGGTTTCGGCAGTGATCAGATTTTTACCCTCAGCGCCATTATGGTGATGCTGGCGATGTTGCCGATCGGGCTAACGAGGATAGCAGAGCCGCCGCTGCCGGCGCCCCAGCGAATCAGCTTGCCGCGCGTGTTTGAAATTGTGCCGCTGGCGCTGGTGTGCAGCTTTATTGCCGGCATAATGGTGAACGGCTATTTCACCATGTCGTCGGTATTTATGCTGGGTTTGGGCTTTGGTGTGAAGCAGGTATCTATGATGCTTACCGCCACCATGGTGGGCGGATTTTTGATGTTGCTGCCGATGGCGCGTATTTCCGACCGTTTCGGCCGCCGCAACGCCATGATTTTATGCGCCTGCCTGTCGTTGGCCGCCGCCCTCACCACGTTGCTCGGTGGCCTGTGGGCGCAGGGGCAGATGTTGTGGCAATACATCGGTGCATTTTGGCTTGGCGCGGGCATGATTCCGCTGTATTCACTCAGTGCCGCACGTGCCAATGATGTTTTGCCCAACAACATGAATACAGTGGATGTAAGCCGTAGTCTTTTGTTCAGTTATGGTGTCGGTTCGCTGTTGGCACCGCTGCTGATTGGTTTATTGATGGATTTTGCCGGGCCGGTGGGTTTTAATGCTGTGTTTGTTTGCGCGGCGGCTATTTTGCTGGTTTACGCCATTCGTAAAGAAAGTGTGCCGGCTGCTTCGCGCAGTGTATTTGTGAGCATGCCGGGCGATGCCGGTGCGTTGATGCCGGAGTTGGATCCGCGCAATGAAGATTCGGATGTGTCGGTAGCAGAAGAAAATATTGTTCAGGTAGCCTCCGAGCAAGATGTAACTGCCACGGCGGAAGAGCCGCCGAAGCAAGTTTAACAAACGAAATGATTGTCATAATTAAAGCAGTGCCGTTGTGAAACGGCACTGCTTTTTATTGAGTGAGGCTACCTGAAAGTATTTTGCTTGATTAATAGGTTAATCTAGCAAAGTTAAGGCTTGTTCGGCAGCATTACGGCCTTCATCGGTGGGACATACCCACACTTCTGCGCGGCTTGAGGGCGCATGAATGGCGCGGGCGTTGGCATTGTTGCTTTGCTGGTTGGCGGTCGGATTGATGGCCACCCCCATATAGGCCAACCCTGTGCATACCTGCTCGCGCAACACGGCATCGTGCTCGCCGATGCCGGCGGTAAACACCAACACATCGAGGCCGCCCATGCAGGCAATCAGGGCGCCAGCTTCGCGCACGGCTTTGTAGGCATATAAATCACAGGCAAATTGCGCTTGCGCCTCCCGGCTTTGGCGCAGTGTCCGCATGTCGGCGGAAATACCGGATACACCAAGTAAACCGCTTTGTTTGTTGATTAATTTATCCACTTCGTCGATGGTTTTACCGGAGCGCAGCCAGTGCAGCACGATGCCCGCATCCAGATAGCCGCAACGACTGCCCATCATCATGCCGTCTACTGCCGTGAAGCCCATACTCATGGCGCGGCTTTGACCGTTAACCGTGGCGCACAGGCTGCTGCCGCTGCCCAGATGCAGTATTAACATTTTGCCGTGGGCACGCTCGCTGACCTGCATCATGGTTTGCGACACAAACTGGTAAGACAAGCCGTGAAAACCATAACGGCGGATGCCGCGTTCGGTTTCGGCGGCGGGAATGGCAAATGTGGTTTCCAGCGGCGGCAGGCTGGCATGAAAGGCCGTGTCGAAACAGGCCACTTGCGGCACATCGGGGTAAGCTGCCTGAAACAGGCGGATGCCGGCCAGATTGTGCGGCTGGTGTAGGGGAACCAGGGGAATCAGATCGCTTAATTGCTTCATGACTGCATCATCCACCCGCACGCTGTGACGGAAATGGCTGCCGCCATGTACAACTCGGTGGGCGATGACCCTGAGCGTTTCACCGGCAAAGCGTTCGTGTAAAAAACGTTGCAGAGTGTGGAGCGCCGCTTCATGTGGGTCGGCGATTTCGCCGGCAGGCATGGGCGCCGCCGCCGATTCTTCGCCGCTTTGCCAACGCCAAAAAGGGGTACCGCCCGGTTGCAGGCCGGAGATTTCGCCGTTGGCCAATTGCGGGCCTAAGCCTTGTTGGTCAATGGCATAGAGCGAAAATTTGATAGACGAAGAACCAACGTTAACCGATAAAACCGACATAGTTTTTCCTTGAAATAATTGTGTTCCGTTTATTGCAAAGGCTACCTGAAAATAAAGGAGCGCTTTTGCTTTTCAGGTAGCCTTTGTGTGTCTCAGCCGCTTATCTGGCTTTGGCCGGTGGGTTTTCGCGGTAGTGGTGCGCCAGCAGTTTCACCAGCAGTGCGGAAACGGTACGTGTTAATACGGAATCGGCACGGCTGGTCAGTGCCAGCGGCACGCGCGCACCAACCACGATGCCGGCCGTGTGTGCACCGGCGAAATATTCTAATTGCTTGCCCAGCATATTGCCGGCTTCCAAATCAGGCACAATCAAAATATCCGCTTCTCCGGCCACCGGCGAGCAGATGCCTTTAATGCGCACGGCCTCGGGTGAAACCGCATTGTCGAAAGCCAGCGGGCCGTCGAGCAGCGCACCGGTGATTTGTTTGCGGTCAGCCATTTTGCATAAGGCGGCTGCATCCAGCGTAGACGGGATAGCGGGTGTGACGGTTTCCACTGCCGACAAAATGGCTACTTTAGGCAATGGATTGCCCAAAACGTGCGCCAAATCAATGGTGTTTTGCACAATATCGGCTTTAGTTGACAGATCTGGTTTGATATTCAGGGCGCAATCGCTCACCAGCAAGGGTTTGGGATAGGCGGGCAGTCGAAAATGATAAACATGGCTCATGCGCCGCCCGGTGCGTAAATCCGGCTCGGCCAAAATGGCGCGCATCAGCTCATCGGTGTGCAGGCTGCCTTTCATCAAGGCTTCCAGCTCATGCTGTGCCGCCATGCGGGCGGCAGTTTCCGCAGCCTGGCGGTCGTTGGCAATATCTATGATTTCCACGCCGCTCAAATCCAGATCGGCAGCAGCGGCGATTTCCTGCAAACGCGCGGCAGGGCCGAGCAACACCGGTATCAGCAAACCTTGTGCCTGCGCCGATAATGCAGCCTGTAACGCACCGGTTTCGCACGGATAAACTACGCCGCAGCGAACCGGCTCCAGCGCTTCGGCTCGGCGCAGCAAATCACCGGCGGCTTCTTCCAGAATGTGTTTCATGTGAGGCGTCCTTCATGATGCAGGGCGGATTCATTTTCATTTAAAAGAAAGCCAAAAGAAGGCGGTGCGTCTTCCACATGAATGGTGGGGATTTCAATCGGTTCACGCGTTACCTGCTCTTTAGGGGCGATAACGGTCGCTTTACCCAGCACCACGCCTTCACCACGCTGGTTGTGGACGGCGCAATCGAGGATGACAATGTTTTTGGCATCGTGCTTGTCGGTAACGGTGAGTTTGATGGTGAGTTCGTCACCAATATGCACTGGGCGTTTGAAATTCAATTCTTGCGCCAGATAAATGGTGCCGAAGCCCGGAAAGCGGGTGCCGAGCAAGGCCGAAATCAAGCCCGCGCTATACATGCCGTGGGCGATAACGCCTTTGAAAACGGTGTGGTTGGCGTATTCTGGATCCAGATGCGCCGGGTTGGTGTCGGTAGACACAGCGGCAAACGCCAGAATATCTTCGGCAGAAACCTGCTTGCGCATTTGTTTCGACTGGCCGATATTAAGCTGTTCGTAGGTATAGTTAGAAATCAAGTGGCAGACGGTGTTGTTCATGAGATTCTCTCTGAATGATATAAAAGTTGAGTGTTTAAGCGGTGAGGTGGCAGCCGGCATCCACATAAATCGTTTGGCCGGTCATGCCGGAAGCGGCATCGGAACATAAAAATGCGGTTAGGGCGGCAATTTCTTCCAAACGCACCAAGCGTTGCAGCGGTGCTTTTTCTTCAGCTTGTGCCAGCAAATCGTCAAAATGGGCGATGCCCGATGCGGCTCGGGTCATAATCGGGCCGGGCGATACGGCGTGCACGCGGATATTTTGTGTACCCACGTCTACCGCCAGATAGCGCACCAGCGATTCCAGCGCTGCTTTTACCGGCCCCATAATGCCGTAATGCGGTACGGCCTGCACCGAACCCAAATAAGACATGGTTACAATAGCTCCGCCCTTGTTCATGTGCGGCGCGCACAGGCGGGTTAAATGCGCCAGAGAATGGCAGGAAATGGTCATCGCTTGGGCGAAGCCTTCCGCTGAGCTGTCGAGCACTTTGCCGTGTAAGTCGGCCAGCGGCGCCCAAGCCACCGAATGAACCACAAAATCCAAACCGCCCAATTGCGCCACAGCTTGGTCGACCAGAGCCGCCATTTCATCGTGGTTTTGCACATCGCAGGTATGCAGGGCGATGCCCAGCGCTTCGGTATGAGGCGCAACAAACTTCATCGCTTTTTCATTGGCGCAACTGGCCACCAGTTCAGCCCCGGCCTGCTGCATCAATTTGGCGCAGCCGTAAGCAATACTGTTTTCATTGGCGATGCCGATAATCAGCCCGCGTTTACCTTTTAAAGAATGCAACATAGTCAAACTCCAGATATATTAAGTAATAGTGAAAAGGGTTAGTTTACCGCGTTATGAACATATTAATACATAAATATAAAAAGAATTTGACAAAAGCTGTGTCAAATTTTAAAAAATGTAAAGATACGAATAAAATAAAATAAATTGCTTTTATTGCACAATAATAAACCGGACATAAAAGAAAAAATAGTTTGAAATAATGCCGAATAGCTGTATTCAGGTAGCTTTATATCGGCATTGGCTTTATGTGAATATATGAATAATACTGGCTTTGAGTGGTCTTGCCGTTTGGGTGTATCAGGGAAGTTTTACAACAAAAAAGCCGGAGCTCTCTTGAAATTAAGAAAAACAAACCAATTTTTCCCAAAACCCAGGCATCCAAACCAACCTGCCCATCCCACCCCACATAAGGAATATTATGCAAATCGAACCAGGCTGCACCGTCCATATCCACTATACCCTTACCGACAATGAAGGCAATGTGATTGATTCATCGGCAGGCCATGAGCCGTTGGTCTATGTTGCCGGTGCCGGCGAAATCATTCCCGGCCTCGACAATGCCCTGCTCGGCAAGCAGGCCGGCGATCATGCCGATGTGAAAGTCAGCCCTGAAGAAGGCTACGGCGAACGCATCGAAGAAGCCGTACAGCAAGTAGAAAAAGCTCAGTTGGCACATTTGCCCGGTTTGGAAGTCGGCATGCCGCTGCAAGCCGAGACGCCCAACGGCCCGATTAGTTTTGTTGTGGTGGAAATCGGCGAAGACAACGTTATTCTAGACGGCAATCATCCGCTTGCCGGCGTAGAGTTGAATTTTTCGGTAGACGTGGTGAATGTGGCGGAAGGCGAAGCGCCGAAAGAAGCCTCACGCATCATTGTTGATTATTAAGCCGCTTTATTGCCCAAACTGTTTACCTACCGCCAAATCTGCCAGAGCAGGGTTTGGCGGTTTTGTTTTCAGGTAGCCCGAGATCTTGGCCAAATCCTTGGATGTGGGTGCCGTTCAAGGTGTAGTAGCGCGAGTAAGCGCAGACAATCCTATTGATAGGGCTTGATAGGCAAGCGAACGAGTGGTGCACAACGCAGAAATGCGCCGCAGATAGAGGTTTGGCAAAGGTTTCAACCTAAGCCATCTGGCTTTATAAACAAAGAGGCTACCTGAAAGCATTGTTCAGGTAGCCTCTCCGGTTGGATAAGCAAGAGGTCAGGCTACTGTCGGGGCAACGGCTTTCAGATAATTCAGGGCGATAAACTGCTTGTCGGCGTCTACTTCCGTGATGGCCAGCAGCATTTGCGAGCGCGGTAGCGCATCGAAGGGAATGCCGGTGGCGCGGGCGACCATAGGCAGGCCGTCGATGCGCACGAGGTCTTCTTTCAGCAGCGTGGCGGTGAGCTCTTTGGTGCCTTGCTGTTGCAGGTAAACCAAGCTCCAATAGCTTTCCATTTCGCGCTGGAAATCGGCGTAGGCTGCATAGGCGGTGTCGAAATCGCGCAGCGCGGCAAAAAGCTCGGCGTCATTATTGTGAAACAGCGGCTCGGCGTTGTCGTCAATCAGGCTGATAAGCTGCTTTTGGTTGATGTAGTCGGCGGCGCGGCGCAGCGGTGAGGAAAACCAGCCGTAATGCGGCACGCCCATGCCGATGTGCGGCTCGGATTGGGTGCTCATGCGCACTTTTCCGGCAGGCTGCACGCGGAAGAGGCCGGGCAGGTCGGCTTTGTCGAGCATTTCCGCCCAAGTGCTGTTGGCGAGAATCATCATTTCCGAAACCAGCGTGTCGATGGGTGAGCCGCGTTCGCGGCGGGCAACTGTCACCGTGCCGTTGTTGTGCAGTTCGATGCTGTAATCGTATTGCGGTGCGCGCGTGGGGTCGTATTTGCAGCGTGCTTTTTGGCGGGCGATGGCGAATTGGTAGAGCCAGATTAAATCGGCATGGTGGGCAAACATGGCTTCGCCTTCGGCATCGAGGCCGGTTTCGGCGTTAAAATGTGGCTCGATGGCCTGAATGCGCAGGTTTTCAACAATATTCACCGCCTCGATTTTGCACACCGGCGCGCCCACATTGAATTCGGCGTCGACGTCGAAATAAATGCTCACAGCGGGGCGGTAGCCGCCGGCATCGAGGCTGAAGGCGGCAATCCAATTGTCGGGCAGCATGGTGATTTTATCGCCGGGAAAATACACCGTGCTTAGGCGGTTCATAATGGTTTTTTCGATGTCGCTGCCGGGGGTGATGGCCAGCGATGGCGCAGCAATGTGGATGCCCAGGCGTTTAGCGCCGTTGCCGAGGTCGACAAGGCTGAGGGCATCGTCCACTTCTGTGGTGCTGTCGTCGTCGATTGAAAACGCTTGTACATTGGCGCGTGGCAGTTCGGGCCATTCGGGCACGGGCAAATCGGCAAAGCCGGTGCCGCGCGGAAAATATTTTATCTCGAAGCCGTCGCGCAGATATTGCGGAATCGAGGCCACGCCGCCGGTTTGTTGCGCCAGTGCCAGTGGTGAGCGTTTCAGGGCATCGGCGGCTTTGGTGAAGGCTTTGTAGGTGAGCGTTTGTTTGTCGGGCGCATGCAAAATGGTTTTCAGGTCGGCGGCAATGCTTTCCGGCAGTTTGTTTTGTTTTAATTCTTCTATCCAAGTTTCCATTTGCGCGTCTTGCTGTTTTTTGCGCTCGATGGCGGCCAATGCTTGCTTAAGCGTTTCTTCGGGTGCGGCTTTAAAAATGCCTTTGGCTTTTTTGTAGAAATACATCGGCGCGGCATAAAGCGCAATCAGGGTGGCGGCCAATTCGGTGTGCGTGGGTGCGTGGCCGTAGTATTCTTCGGTAATGGCTTCGGCAGAAAACTCTTCTTCGCCGCATACTTCCCATAATAAATCGGTGTCGATATCGGTGGCCTCGGCTTGGGCGCGCTCAAGAAAGTCGGCCAGCGGTGTGTCAAATTCGACAAACACATTGTTGGCTTTTACTTTGGTGCGTTTGCCGTGCTGGGTGTCGACTTGATAGGTGGCATCGTTTTTCTGAACGATGGTGGCCACTTTGAATTGGCCGGATTCTTCGTAAAAAATATTCATGTATGCGCTAACGTGAGGGTAGCCCCGGTGTGTGCCGAGGCTACCTGAAAATTCGGAATGCGTTATTTTAACAGCATTCGGGGTTTGTCTGGCGTTTAAGCTGCCGAAACGGTGGCGTTTTATTGCAGAATTAAAAAGGCTACCTGAAAACACATGCCTGTTTTTCAGGTAGCCTGTCGGCGGTAAAGGGTTTAACCGCCGTGGTGGCCGCCCAGAAAGCCGCCGCTCTGGTGTGCCCACAGTTTGGCGTAGAGGCCGTTTTGCGCCAGTAGCTCTTCGTGCGAACCTTGTTCGACGATGCGGCCTTTGTCGAGCACAATCAGGCGATCCATGGCCATGATGGTGGAGAGGCGGTGGGCGATGGCGATGACGGTTTTTTGCTCCATCAGTTTATCGAGGCTTTCTTGAATGGCGGCTTCCACTTCGGAATCGAGTGCGCTGGTGGCTTCGTCGAGCATTAGAATCGGCGCGTCTTTCAGCATCACGCGGGCGATGGCGATGCGCTGGCGCTGGCCGCCGGAAAGTTTGACACCGCGTTCGCCCACGTGGGCATCGTAGCCGTTGCGGCCTTTGGCGTCAGACAGAGCGGGGATGAAATCTGCCGCTTCGGCGCGTTCGGCGGCCAGCAGCATGTCGGCTTCGCTGGCATCGGGGTTGCCGTAGAGCAGGTTGTCGCGCACAGAGCGGTGCAGCAGCGAGGTATCTTGCGTCACCAAGCCGATTTGGCGGCGCAGGCTTTCTTGGGTGATGTCGGTGATGTTTTGGCCGTCGATTTTGATGCTGCCGTTTTGCACGTCGTAAAAGCGCAGCAGCAGATTTACAATGGTGGATTTGCCGGCGCCGGAGCGGCCGACCAGCCCCACTTTTTCGCCGGCCTTAATGTGCAGGTTAAAGCCGCGCAACAGCGGTTTGCCCACTTCATAGGCGAAATCGACGTTGTCGAACACAATCTCGCCGGCGCGCACGTGCAGCGGCAGCGCACCCGCCTTGTCGAGCACGGTGTGCGGTTTAGAGAGCGTGTTCATGCCGTCTTGCACGGTGCCGATGTTTTCAAACAGGCGCGCACTTTCCCACATAATCCATTGCGACATACTGTTGAGGCGCAAGGCCATCGCCGTGGCGGTGGCCACCGCGCCCACACCGACCGAGCCGCTGTGCCACAGGGCAATGCCGAGCGCGGCGGTGGAGAGCGTGAGCAGCATGTTCAGGCTGTAACTCATGCTGTCCAGCCCCGTGGCCAAGCGCATCTGTGCGTGCACCGTGCCCATGAATTCGCGCATGGAAGCCTTGGCATAGGCCGCTTCGCGCGCGCCGTGCGAAAACAGCTTCACGGTGGTGATGTTGGAATAGGCATCGGTGATGCGGCCGGTCATCAGGCTGCGCGCATCGGCCTGGCGTTGTGCGGTTTGCGCCAAACGCGGCACCATCAGGCGCATCATCAGCACAAACAGCACTATCCACACAATAAACGGCAGCAGCAACCAGCCGTCGAGCGCCACCAGAATGATGCCGGAAGTAATAAAATACACGCTCACGTATACCAGCATATCGGCGCAGGTCATCACCGTATCGCGCACCGCCAGCGCGGTTTGCATCACTTTGGCCGACACGCGCCCGGCGAATTCATCGTGGTAGAAGCTCAGGCTTTGGCCGAGCATCAGGCGGTGAAAATTCCAGCGCAGGCGCATCGGGAACACGCCTTGCAGCGTTTGCAGGCGCACGTTGGAGGCAATAAAGGCCCACACAATGCTCAACAGCAGCAAAACCGCCATGCCCAGCAGCAGGCTGCCTTTTTCCGCCCACAATTCTGCCGGCGTGTATTGAGTGAGCCAATCTACCAGCTTGCCCATGAGCTGGAACAATACTGCCGACAATACGCCCAAGCCGGCGCTGAGCAGGGTGAGCGCCAGCAGCCAGCCGCGTATGCCTTCGAGATTAGACCAGATAAACGGCAACACACCTTTTTTCGGCACAATGGGGCTGGTGTCGGGATAAGGGTCGACGCGGTTTTCAAACCACGAGAATATTTTTTGTATCATGAAGGCTTTCGTGTGTGCGTGTGTAACGATGTTCAGGTTGCCTGATGTTGAAATAGAGGCCTTTGCACCCCCCCTATCTGTGGCACATTTTTACGTTGTGCGCTGCTACGCCTTGAGCGACATCCACATCAGGGGTTTTGCAAAGGCCTCAAATAAGCATTGATTATACAAGGGAAAGTAGTTGCTTGAAACCATACCGCCCGCCTGTTTGAGCGGTGCCCATGCCGATAGAGGCTACCTGAAAAAGTTTTCAGGTAGCCTCTAAGCATTTGAATACCATTGTCTTAATGTTTCATTTTAGAATATATTTAATATATTCTGATTATTATTTAGTCCTAATAAGAAACGCTGTGTTGATAAAAACACGGTTTTTCCACCGTGCAAACCGGCCTACAATGCAAGGCATCGGGTCACACACAACACACAAGCACCCTTAACAACATTTTAAAATTCAAGGAAAATCATGAAAAATATGCTATTTGCTTCCCTGCTTGCAGCCGCCGCCACCGCCTCTTTCGCTCAAGGCGTGAAGCAACCGTTTTATCCTGAAAACTACCGTCCGCACGGTGATCTGAGCGCCGTATCGCAAGAATTGCCCCGCCAGCTTCCCGCCCGTGCCGCCAAAAACGACGACAGCGTAAAAATTGCCTACACCGGTGCCAATCGCGATGTAATCCGCGTCGACAGCAGTGATACCATGCGTTCGCGCACTTCGCACTGATTGTAGTGTTGGCAGCCAAAAGGCTACCTGAAATGTGTTCAGGTAGCCTTTTGGCATGATCGAAAAAAATTTGCGGGTGTCGGATAAATAATCAGTGTTTGGGCATTTAGCGTTTGCTTTTTCTAGGCACTGTCGCTGCGACGCGATACCAGCAGTTGGTCGATTTTGAAATTGTCGGTGTCGATGATTTCGAATTTATAGCCGCCGTGCAGCACGAAATCGGTTTTTTTGGGGATTTTACGCAGGCTGAACATCATAAAGCCGGCAATGGTTTCATAGTTTTCCGATTGCGGAAAGTCGGCAATATCGAGTGTGCGCATCACGTCTTCGAGTGGGGTGGCGCCGTCTATCAGCCACGAATCTTCATCGCGGCGCACAATCTGCTCTTCTTCGCTTGATACCAATTCGCCCATCACAATGCTCATTACATCGTTGAGGGTAATCACGCCCACGACCAGTGCGTATTCATTCACAATCACGGCGAAATCTTCGCCCGCCAGTTTAAACTGTTCCAACACTTCAAACAGCGATAAGGTATCGGGTACAAACAGCGGTTTGCGCAAAATACGCGGGTCGATGAGGGAAACGTCGCCTTCGGTTTGCAGGAAGCGGCTCAGCAAGGTGTGCGATTCGGCATAGCCGAGGATTTTTTCGAGGCTGCCGTCGCAAATAAGCAGGTTTTCGTGCGGCTTTTCATACAGGGTGTTTAACACGGTGCTGCGTTTGTCGGTGCGGTCGAAAAAAACAATGTTTTCGCGCGTGGTCATGGTGGAGGTAACGGTGCGCGTTTGCATATCGAAGATATTTTCAATCAGGTAATGCTCTTGTGCTTTCAATACGCCGGCTTCAGCGCCTGCATCAACCACGGCGTAGATGTCTTCGAAGGTCATGCTTTCTTGGCGCACGGTAGAGATTTTCAGGAGTTTGAACAGGCCGTCGGCAATGCCGTCAAACAGCCATACCAGTGGTTTGAACACGAAAATCATCAGCTGCATTACACGCACGGTGCGGATGGCCACGGTTTCGGGGTAGGTCATTGCCAGCCGTTTCGGCATTAAGTCGGCCAGCACGATAAACAGCGCGGTGACGCTGGAAAAGGCGGCGAGCGAGGCGGCGGAGGCGGCAAAGGTGGCATCGGTGTAGCCGGCGAGCCAGGTGGTGAGCATAGGGCGCAATGCCGATTCGCCAATGATACCGCCGGAAATCGCCACCATATTTAAGACAATCTGCACGATGGTGATAAAGCGGCCGGGCTGCTCTTGCAGTTGTAAAACGCTCAGGGCGCGCAATTCGCCTTCGTTGGCGAGCTGTTGCAATTTGATTTTGCGCGCGCCCGCCAGTGAGATTTCCGCCGAGGAAACCACGGCGCTAACGATAACCAGCAACATCAATGCCAATACCGATTCGGTTAAACCCATTTTTTATATCCTTGCGGTAGCCTTAGGTTTGCTTAAAATCCGGCAAAGGCTACCTGAAAAAGCATTTATTTCAGAAGATTTTTCAAGGCCAAACGCACGCCTTCGCTCACGTCGGCGCCCGCGGGCAGGTTTTTGACGGCGGCGCGGGCTTCGCGTTCATTGTAGCCCAGCGCCAGCAGCGTGCTGACGACATCATCGGCGGCATCTGCCGCAGCGGCGGGTGTAAACAGGCCGGTAGCGGTGTCGGCTGCGGTGAGCTTGCCGCGCAATTCCAAAATCATGCGCTCGGCGGTTTTCTTGCCGATGCCAGGTGCGGACGACAGGCGGTTGATGTCTTCGCCGGCAATGGCGTGCGCCAGCTCTTCGGTGTTCATGGCCGATAAAATGCCCAGCGCGGTTTTGGCACCGATGCCGCTCACTTTTACCAATTGGCGGAATGTGGCGCGTTCGGCGGCGCTGCCAAAGCCAAACAAGAGGTGCGCGTCTTCACGGATAACCAATTGCGTGTAGAGCTGCACATGTTCGCCGGATGGCGGCAATTGGTAAAAGGTTTGCATCGATACATCTACTTCATAACCCACGCCGTTAACGTCAATAACGATTTGCGGGGGGTGTTTTTCGATGAGTTTTCCGGAAAGTCTGCCGATCATGATAAGGCTGCCTGAAAAGAAACAAGGCATTATTCTAACATGCCGTTCTGGCAAGGCTACCTGAAAAGCGCGGCGGCCAGTACAATTGCGTTTTATTTCTTTAATACTTAAGTGGCGGTGTTTGCCGCCGAAACGGCCGTTTATGTGGGAAAACCTGAATCAATTGCTGGCTGCCAGCCCGATCCGCCTCGAGCTGGTGTATTCCGTGTTGCTGATTCTCGGCGTATTGCTGTTGCGCACGGTGGTGCTGCAAACGCATTTCCGCCGCCATCCGGAATTGGCCATTGAAAACAAGCGGCGCTGGGCGGTGGTGAGCCGCAATTTGGCGCTGATTGTGTGTGTGCTCGGGTTGGTGGGCGTGTGGGCTACGCAAATCCAAACGCTGGCTTTGTCGATGGTGGCGATTGCGGCGGCGATTGTGCTGGCCACCAAAGAGTTGATTATGTGTCTTTCAGGCAGCCTGTTGCGGGCGTTTACCCAGCAGTATTCGGTGGGCGATTATGTGAGCGTAAACGGTGTGCGCGGGCGCGTGGTCGACATTAACTTGTTCAATACGCTGATGATGGAAGTGGGCCCCAATCCGCTGGTGGGCCAGCTCAGCGGCCGCACCGTATCGTTTCCGAACAGCCTGCTGTTGTCTGTGCCGGTATTGCGCGACAATGTGCTCGGCCCTTATGTGATTCATACGTTTGAAATCCCCGTGCCGCTCGCGGTGCCGCCGGAAGCGGTGTTGGCGCCGGTGCGCGTGTCGCTGGAAAAACAGTGCGCGCCGTATATCAACGCCGTGGCCAAACACCTGCAAACGGTACAAACCGAAAAGCTGTTTATCACCCCCGCCGCCCAGCCGAGGGTAACGTATGTGCCGCACGACGACAAAACCTACCGCATCATCGTGCGTTTTGCCGCGCCGGTGCAAAAGCGACTGGAAATCCAGCAAACGGTGCTGGACGAATTTATGCAACGGCAATATCAGGCTTTGCAAGACGGTGCGTAAGCGCCGGCGGTATGCTGGCCTTAGATTTTTCTACATGAGCATGATAAAAGGCTACCTGAAAAGTTTCAGGTAGCCTTTCTTGTGTGCTCCGGATGCTAAGAAAGCCGGCCATCGGACAAATTTTACAGCGGCTGAGTGCGCGCCAGTAGCCAGGCCAGTGCTTCGCCTTCCAGCAGCGGCGACAGTTGTTCCCTCACTAAGCGGTGGTATTCGTTGAGCCAACCGCTTTCCAGCGGTGTCAGCAGCGCGGTATCAATCAAGCGTGTGTCTATCGGGCACAGCGTGAGCGTTTCGAAACACAAATAGCAGCCGAATTCGTTTTCTTGCGGTTCGGCCACGGGCACGTTGGCCACGAGGTTTTCGATGCGGATGCCCCAGCGGTTGGGGCGGTATAAGCCCGGCTCGTTGGAGGTAATCATACCGGCACGCATGGCGGTGCTGGCCACGGGTGCGGCCTGAAGCGCGATGCGTTGAGGGCCTTCGTGCACATTCAGAAAATAGCCCACGCCGTGGCCGGTGCCGTGACCGTAATCGCGTTGCGCCGCCCACAGCGGTGCGCGGGCGATGGCGTCGAGCAGCGGCGAGGCGATGCCTTCGGGAAAGCAGGCGGTCGACAGGGCAATATGGCTTTTCAGCACCAGCGTATAATCGCGGCGTTGCTCGGCGCTGGTGCGGCCAATGGGCAGCACGCGGGTGATGTCGGTGGTGCCGTTGGTGTATTGGCCGCCGGAGTCGATGAGTAGGAGGCCGTCGCCTTCAATCACGGCGTGCGCGGCGGCGGTGGCGCGGTAGTGTGGCAGCGCGCCGTTGGCGTTGAAGCCGGCGATGGTGTCGAAACTGAGTGACACAAATAGGGGATGCTTGGCGCGCTCGGCGGTGAGCAGACGGTCGACATCCAGCTCGGTAAGCCGCTCACCTGCGGCCAAACGATGCTCGAAATCGGCAAAGAAACGGCACAGCGCCGCGCCGTCGGCACGCATGGCATCGCGCACGTGTGCCAGATCAGCGGCGGATTTGACTGATTTGAAATACGTGCTGGGGCTCACCGCCCGAATGCGGCGCACGCCTTCGTTTAATTGTGCCTGTGTGCCGACGGCGGTTTTGGCCGGGTCAAACAGCAGCGATTGGTTGGTAGCAATAGCGCCCACCGCCCGAGCCGCCGTTTCATAAGCGGCTACCTGAAAACCTTGCGCGGCCATGCGGGCGGTGAGCGCAGCATCGAGCTTGGCGGGGTTTACAAACAGTGTGGCCGTGTCGGCGCTGATGAGCAGGTGTGCTAAAAACACGGGGTTGAACGATACGTCGCTGCCGCGCAAATTGGTGAGCCAGGCAATGTCGTCCAGCGAGGAGAGCAAATGGAAATCCGCACCCTGTTCGCGCATGGCCGCGCGCACCTGTGCCAGCTTGGCTGCCGCCGTTTCGCCGGCATAGCGGCTGTCGTGTTCGTATATCGGCGCTTGCGGCAAGGGCGGGCGGTCGGCCCACAAGCCGGCTAAAATATCGTCTCCTGCCTGCAAGGTGAGGCGGTGTGCCGCAAACGCCGCTTGCAACACATCTTGCTCGTGCAGCGACAGAATATCCGCCGCCACGCCCACTGTGCTGCCTTCAGGTAGGTTGGCCGCCAACCATGCGGCATGATTGCTGCCTTCGCCCGCCAGCTTGTGCAGGGCAATGCCGGTGCCGTTGAGCTGTTGCGAGGCCTGCTCCCAATAGCGGCTGTCTGCCCACACGCCGGCATGGCCGGCCGTGACCACTGCCGTGCCCGCCGAACCGTCGAAGCCCGTCAGCCATACGCGTTGCTGCCAGTGTGCCGGCAGATATTCCGACAAATGCGGATCGGCGGTGGGCACAATCCAGGCGTCTAGCTTTGCTTCGTGCAAACGCGCGCGCAGTTGCGCTATGCGTTGGGTGTAAACCGTTTGCATTTTGTTCCTTTCGGGGGCGGGGTTGATGCAGGGCAGTATAATGATAAAACCGTGTAATTTATACGCCATCGTTAAATAAGGCTACCTGAGATCTTTTCAGGTAGCCTTTGCAGAGGCAAAAACCGCTACAATACCGCCATGAATACATTCTCTCCCACCCTGCTGCAAGGCCTCAATTCCGAACAACTTTCCGCTGTTACCTGGCCGCCGCAATCCGCACTGGTGCTGGCCGGCGCAGGCAGCGGCAAAACGCGCGTGCTCACCACCCGCATTGCTTGGCTGCTGCAAAGCGGGCAGGCCAGCGTACACAGCATCATGGCGGTAACGTTTACAAACAAAGCCGCCAAAGAAATGCAAACACGGCTTGCCGCCATGATTCCGGTGAATGTGCGCTCCATGTGGCTGGGCACGTTTCACGGGCTCTGCCACCGATTTTTACGGATGCACCATAAAGATGCCGGTTTGCCGTCAACCTTTCAGATTCTCGACAGCGGCGACCAGCTCGCCCTGATCAAGCGCATGCTCAAAGCCTTGAACATCGCCGAAGAAATCATCGCCCCGCGCAGCCTGCAAGGCTTTATCAATGCTCAAAAAGAAAGCGGCCTGCGCGCCGGCGCCCTGCAAGCGCCCGACCCGCACACCACGCGTCTGATCGAGTGCTACGCCGAATACGATAAAATCTGCCAACGCGAAGGCGTGGTTGATTTTGCCGAGCTGATGCTGCGCAGCTACGAATTGTTGCAGGCCAACGAAATGCTGCGCCGCCATTACCAACAGCGTTTCAATCATATTTTGGTCGACGAATTTCAAGATACCAACAAGCTGCAATATGCTTGGCTGAAACTGTTGGCAGGTGAACATGCTGCTGTGTTTGCCGTGGGTGACGACGACCAATCCATCTACCGCTTCCGTGGCGCACACGTCGGCAACATGACCGCATTGATGCGCGAATTTCACATTGAAGCGCCGATTAAGCTCGAACAAAACTACCGCTCAGACGGCCACATCCTCATCGCTGCCAACGCCGTCATCGAGCACAACGCCGAGCGGCTGGGCAAAAACCTGCGCACCGATGCTGAGCACGGCGACAAAATCCGCTTTATTGCCGCGCCCACCGATTTCGACGAAGCCCAATTCATTATCGACGAAGCCAAATCGCTGCAACGCGAAGGCCGCACGCTCGACCAGATGGCCGTGCTCTACCGCAGTAACGCCCAATCGCGTGTTATCGAACAAGCCCTGTTCCGCGCCGGCATACCCTATAAAATCTACGGCGGCCTGCGCTTTTACGAGCGGCAAGAAATCAAACACGCGCTTGCTTATCTGCGCATGGCGGTTAACCCCGACGACGACAACGCCCTCTTGCGCATCATCAATGTGCCGCCGCGCGGCATCGGCAGCCGCAGCATCGAAAACATTCAGGCCGCTGCCGCTGAGCAAGGCGTGTCGCTGTGGCAGGCTGCCTGCGGCATGGGTGCCAAAGCCGGCAAAATCGCCGCGTTTGTGCGCCTGATTGAAGGGCTGGGCACGCTTGCCGCCGTGTCGCCGCTGCAAGAAATGATGCTTGCCGTCACCCGCGATAGCGGTCTTGTCGAGCACTACAAAAATCAAAAAGGCGAACATCAAGACCGCCTCGATAACCTCGACGAGCTTGTTAACGCCGCTGTGGCCTTTAAGCCCGAAGAAAGTGTGTTTGAAATTTTGCCGGCAGGCACAAGCGACAATCCGCTGTTTCCCATTCTCGCCTTCCTCAGCAGCGCCGCGCTCGAATCCGGTGAAAACCAGGCCGGTGAAGGTGAAGAAGCGCTGCAAATGATGACCGTTCATGCCGCCAAAGGCTTAGAATTCGACGCCGTATTCCTTACCGGCCTCGAAGAAGGGTTGTTCCCCAGCGAATACAGCCTTGCCGAACGCGACGGCCTCGAAGAAGAACGCCGTTTGATGTATGTGGCCATCACCCGCGCCCGCAAACGTCTCTACCTCAGCATGGCGCAACAACGGCTGCTGCACGGGCAAACCCACTTTGGCATTGTCTCGCGTTTCGTCGACGAAATTCCCGAAAGCGTGCTGCACCGCCTCTCTGCCCGGCCCAAACCTTTTAATAGCTTCACCGATGCGCCAAAAATTAAACAACGCGTGGTGGAAACCTACGCCCTACCGCAAGACTACGCAGGTTTCCGCATCGGCCAAAACGTGCGCCACGCCAAATTTGGTACCGGCGTGATCATTGATGCGGTGAGCAAAGGGGAATCCGCACGGCTCACGATTAATTTTGGCAAGGGCGGCATGAAAGAATTGGATACGGCTTATGCGAAATTAGAGGCCGTTTGAAAAGAAACGTGCTACTCAGCTTCAGGCCGATTCAAACCACTTTAAAATAAAAATAAAGGCTACCTGAAAAATATTTCAGGTAGCCTTTATGTTGGCTTTGATTATTCCGGCCGCATTTGCGGGAACAGAATCACATCGCGGATGCTGGCCGAATCGGTCAGCAGCATCACCAGGCGGTCGATACCGATACCGCAGCCGCCGGTCGGTGGCAGGCCGTATTCGAGTGCCTTCACGTAATCGGCATCGTAGTGCATGGCTTCTTCGTCACCAGCATCCTTGGCGCGTGCCTGTTCCAAAAAGCGGGCTGCCTGATCTTCCGGATCGTTGAGCTCCGAGAAGCCGTTGGCATGCTCGCGCCCGACAATGAACAGCTCGAAGCGCTCGGTAATGCCCGGATTACTGTCGGAAGCCCGTGCCAAGGGGGAGATTTCCAGAGGGTAGTCGATGATGTAGGTCGGGTCCCACAGTTTTTTTTCGTTTTTAGCTTCAAACAGCGAGAACTGCAAGCCGGCGATGCCGTCAGTCACGACCAGCTTGCCGCCCAGGCGTTCAATCTCGGCCTTGAGCCAGGCGCGATCATGCATCTGCGCCTCGGTATAGTGCGGGTTGTACTTGATGATGGCCTGCGTCACTGTCAGGCGTTCAAACGGCTTGGACAGATCGATCAGGCGACCCTGGTATTCGATCACGGTGTGGTCGGTCGCTTCGCGTGCGCAGTCACGGATCACGGTTTCCGTGAGTTGCATCATGCGGGTGTAG